>JGI24025J20009_10003827_pt1 | contig 10104 bp, 10 predicted proteins | sample Cruoilmetagenom3_FD_20009 | JGI IMG/M metagenome (IMG submission 20009) | reverse complement strand
GCTGAATAGGATGGAGTTCTCCTTTTGGTGAAAGGCCTTCAAGGGTTATAATACTATGACCCGAGACCTGTGGGGCAAAGATGAGACAGGACTTAACAAGTTTTCCTTCGAGAATTATACTGCAGGCACCACATTCTCCCTCTTCACATCCCCTTTTTACGCTCTTATATCCCTTTCTTCTGAGCAAGTCAAGAAGACGCTCACCGGGCGATGTCTCCAACTTTTTTAGAACCCCATTTATTTTGACTTCAATCTGCATGAATTCTTCTTAGGACGCACCTGCCTGTCCATACGGATCCGTAGGGACCGGTAGGCAGGGATTAACGCGGATTATTATGATTTGTGGGTCTCTTTTTAAAGTAATTTTCCTAATTCTTTTCCGTGCCACTCCGTGGTTATCCGTGGCGAATTGTTCCTAATTCTTCGACTATGTCAATAAACAAAGCAGAGGCGATTTCCTTCTTGAACTCGGCTTCGCCTCGCAAGTCGGAGAACGCTTTAACCTCTTTATCAACAATATCCCTTACCTCATTATCGCTCACTTTACCTTTTTCTAACACCGTTTCCAGACCTCGTATCCTCTGTGGGAACTTCCAGATGGCTCCAGCAGCAGCACGAACTTTGTTATGTTGAGTAAGAGCACAGACAACCTGTGGTATATCTACCTCTGTTCTTGAGAACCTTCGGTATGAGCCTCTCCCCCACCTTTTTATAATTATCTCCAGAAGGAGCATATTACTGAATTTGCTGTCCCCAAAGAAGTTGTCTATCTTAACTCTGTGTGTTTCTCCATCAAAAAGAAGAAGTTCTGCATCTATAGAGAGAAGAACAGGGGTGATATCACTCCAGGGGACACCCGACATTATGTTCCCGCCAATGGTGGAGATATTCCTTATAGCAGGAGAGGCAAGTCTGCGTGCAGCCTTATTTAATATGCCAGAAAATGAAGAGGCAACGGTTTTCGCATCCACAATATCGGATATAGTGGTCATAGCACCTATATGAATAGAATCGTCTTTCTCTTGTATATAATTGAGTTTTGTCTCCTGAAGGTCTATGAGGTTTTCAAGTTTGATATTCCTCTTTGAGCCAATGAATGTACCCCCAGCAAGAAATATAGATCTCCCTTTTTTGTAGATTTCGTAAGCCTCTTCTATGGATTTGGGTCTTGTATAGTTTTTAATCTTTCTCATAATCCCCGTCTGTAATAATTGAACGATCTATCCTGTGTCATTGCGAGCCGAAGGCGAAGCAATCTCATCGACTTCCTAAAGATTGCTTCGTCCCGCCTTTGGCGTGGACTCGCAATGACAGGCATTATTCCCAGCAGGATTGCTTCGGCGGCTTCCCTTGTTTCCCCCCTCACTTCGTTCGGGGCTTCGGAGGTTGCTTCAGCTTTGCCTTGCAATGACAGAATACATAATGTCTAATAGCCCCTGTTTTAAGAGTGCACCTGCCATCTTTCTTCTGTATTCTACTGTTGAGCGTATATCTGTAATGGGTTCTATCTCCTTCTGTATGATTTTTGATACCACATCAATAACATCACGGGTCAATCTTTTGGAGTTCAAAAAATCTGCGGTTCGCTTTGCATAAATGACAGTAGAGGCAACAGCTCCAAGTGCAATAGATACTTCGTTGAGTTTTCTCCCGGAAAGTCTCCCACCGAAAGCCAGAGATATCTTTGCTATTGTGAGTGCCTTCCTCTGCCCGAGTTTTTTGAAAAACCATACTTCATCACTTTCCATTTTCTTGAATACCACTTCTGTAATGAACTCATCCCGTTCTATTATGTTCTCGCCGGGACCTGTGAAGAATTCACCGATGGCTACAGCGCGTTTTCCCCGTCTACTTTTCAATGTGATACCGGCGTTCAAGACGAAAAGTGGGGGCACTGTATCGGCTGCCGGCGAGGCGTTTGCGATATTTCCACCTATGGTTCCGAGGTTTCTTATCTGAGGTGAGCCCATCTTTCCCACCGCATCCGAAAGCACCGGCGCATAGGTATTAATTATCTCTGAGCGGTATAGGGTTTCAACTGATGTGAGAGCACCCACCTTTATGAAATCTCCATTTATTTTGATATAATCAAGATGAAGCATCTTAATATTCACGATACTTTTTGGATAAATATCTCTATCTTTTATCCTTACAATGAGGTCTGTCCCACCCGCGAGGATATGGGTATCCTTTCCTCCAAGGTAAGTCAATGCTTCCTTTATGTTTTTGGGATTATATACTTTCATATGGGAATATCAATATGTAAAATGAAGATGCCAAATGTCCCGTAAAATCTTTGAGAAAACCTTCATCGCATCAGCAAGCTGATGCACTCCACAAATCTATAGATAAGTATGTGGCTCCACAGCAAAATCTGACTCACAAGATCTGAGTCAATCTGAGTTAATCCCTGCCCACCGGTCCCTACGGATCCGTATGGACAGGCAGGTGCGTCCAATTCTATGAATTTTTAACGGAGATTATCTCCGCCATAATACTTACGGCAATCTCCCCTGGAGTCCTGGAACCAATTTTTTTGCCAATTGGAGCGTGGACTTCCCTTAACTGTTTCTCGGAGATGCCCTGTTCCTTTAATCTGGAAAAGATGCCGTTTGTCTTCTCCCTGCTCGCAACCATTCCGATGTAGGCATGCTCCCTTCCAATGCACTCTCGGAGCACGGCCTCATCTGTACTGTGGGCGCGAGTTGTTATTACAATATAGGAATTGTGATCTAATGGAAGATCCGGTATTATCTTTTCGTAGTTACCCGAAATTAGTTCCTTTGCGTCGGGAAATCTCTCCCGCGTGGGGAATTGTTCTCTATCATCTATCACTGTTATATTAAATCCCGCGGTTGCGGCTATTTTTGATAGTGCCCGACCGATATGACCCGCGCCAAAGATGTAGAGAACGGGGTCTGTCAAAATCGGTTCAACAAATATCTTCATCTTTCCACCACACAACATATCATCTTTCAGCTCATATTCTATGAGTTTCGGAGTTTTGGTCCTGATCGCCTCTATTCCCTCCTTGATGACTGCAAATTCCACCTGACCGCCACCTACTGTTCCAATGGTGGTACCATCCTCCTCTACTATCATCTTTGCTCCAGCTTTTCCCGGACTGGAACCCACGGATTCAACCACCGTCGCCAGTGCTATTGCCTTTCCCCTGTTACAGAGGTCTATTATCTCCCTGTATAGCTTCTTCATCTGTGTTTATAACACTTACCACGGAAGCTCACGGAACTACACGGATGTTTTTATTAACGAATTCTTGGCTCATTTTAAATCTTTCTCTGTGTTAGTCCGTGGTTGTCCGTGCTACTCCGTGGTTAGATGTTGTTATCCATGGTGAATTATCATTTTCGCTGCCTTTTCTATCGCCTTTACAATCTTGGTATATCCCGTGCATCTGCATAAATTTCCTGAGATTGCCTCTTTTATCTCATCCTCTGTCGGGCTTGGATTTCGCATAAGCAGTGCCTTTGCAGACATTATCATTCCTGGGATGCAAAATCCACACTGCACAGCTCCTTCCTCAATGAACGCCTTCTGGAGCGGGTCGAGATTTCCATTCTCTGACAGCCCCTCAATTGTTGTTATCTCACATCCATCGAGCTGGCAGGCGAGAACAAGGCAGGAGGGGACAGGTTTACCATCCATAATAACGGTGCAGGCTCCACATTCTCCTTTTCCGCAACCTTCTTTTGTCCCTGTAAGTCCAAGCTCTTCCCTTAAAATCGAAAGAAGGGTTCTGGTGGGTTCGGTAACGATTTCCCTCTCCTCTGAATTTACTGTGAATTTTATTTTTATCACTTGGTGTTATTTTTAGGACGCAGATTAACGCACCTGCCTGCCGTCAGGCAGGGATTATCAAGATTTTTTATACTTCTTTTTCTGCGATTATCAAGTGCCTTCCTTTTAATCTCCGGTTCACGCCCAAAGTTAAGTGGAAGACCTACCTCAATGTCTGTTGCTCTTAAATAGTTTAATAGTTGTGCCTCATTCTCTTCCACCAACTTTTTTGTTGCTTTAATTTCCGCATACTTAAATTCCTTATCCTGTTCACCCCGTTAAATAACTTAAAATAAATACCAAGGTATTGCTTTATAAGGCGACTATATTTAACGGGGTAAATCTGCGCCCATCTGCGTCATATATCTATCATCAAAGCATTTTCGTATACCTTTCCAGAAATCCGTAACCCAATTTGTTATAAACCCTGTAGAAAATTTCAATGATCTTTGTCGCAGACTCGTATGAGCAGTTAACTCTTTATATTTAAAGTTTTTATCCTGATTATCTGCGTCCATCTGCGTCCTAATTACACAAGGATTCAAAATTTTCCCTGACGACTATCCAGTTCCAATATAATCTTTTCTGGCGTTGCCGGCAGGTCTCTTACTCTAATGCCCGTGGCATTAAAAATTGCATTGGTTATAGCGGGTGCCACCCCAATCAGTGGTTGTTCGCCAAGACCCTTTGCTCCGAAGGGTCCTTCGGGATACGGATCTTCTACGAAGACCGACACTATCTGCGGAGAATCTTTTGAAGTGGGAAGTATATAGGTGGAGAAATTTGTATTCTGAATTTTTCCGTCTCTGGAGTCCATTTCCTCAAAGAGGGCGTATCCAACCCCCTGTAATACGCCACCCTCTACCTGCCCCGCTGCGGTCTGAGGATTAATGACCCTTCCCACATCGTGAACGGCGACGATCTTTTTGACCAACACCTCACCCGTTAGGAGATTTACCTCAACCTTTGCTATGTTTGTTCCGGTGGAATATATAAAGTATGGTTTCCCCTGACCCGTGGCTTTGTTCCAGGATGTATAAGGTGCTTTATACCACCCCTGCGCGGACATAATCCTCTTTTCCTTAAAACATTCACTTACAACATCATCAAGGTTTATTCTCTTTTTCTCGAATCCGGCAAATCCATTTGCCAGTTTAACTTTTGACGGTGCGCATCCCAGCATTTTTGCAGCTATATCTGTAATACTCTTTTTTATTGGCTTGCATGCCTTTATCAGGGCATTTCCAGACATCACTGTGGCACGAGAGGCAACCGTGGGTCCGCTGTCTGGAACCCTCGTCGTGTCTGTGAGAACAATGGAAACCTTCTCATATTTAATTCCAAGTTCACTGGCTGCGACCTGGGAAAGCACGGTCTCCATGCCCTGACCCATTTCCGTGGTTCCCACTGCAAAGTTTACAGAACCATCGCCCAGGACACTCACCATCGCGCCCGCTTTCGAGAGGTGTTTTCCTCCAGCTCCCAGACCGACACCGTAATAATTACAAGCTACGCCAATTCCCCTTTTTATATAATCCTTTGATTCTTCTTTTTTTATTTTCCATCCGATCTGAGCAGCTTTCTTTAGCGTTTTCTCGAGTTCCATACTGTCTTTAATGAGATGTCCCGTGACGGTTCTGTCGCCCTTTCTCAATATGTTTTTCAGTCTGAATTCAATTGGGTCCATGTTCAATTTATTGGCGAGTTCATCCATCTGGGATTCAACGGCGAAGGTTATTTGAGGCGTCCCGAATCCCCTAAACGCCCCACAGGGTACTGTATTTGTTGCTGTCGCATAGGAATCTACCTTCACATTTGGACATTTATAAGGTCCCACCGCATGAACAGTTCCCCTCCATAATACAATCGGACTCAGTGTGCTGTATGCACCCGCATTGAGTATATATTTTACCTCAACGGCATTAAGGTGACCATCTCTTGTAACACCGGATTTGTAATGAATTACCGCGGGATGTCGCTTGCTCATCGACTCTATATCCTCTTCCCTTGAATATATAAGTTTAGCGGGTCTCCTTGTTTTAAATGCAATTAAAGCAGCTTGAGAAGCCACTAAAGAGGGAACATCCTCTTTACCCCCGAATGCTCCACCCGTGGCGGTTTGTATCACCTCAACCCTATTGTAAGGAAGCCCGAGTATCTTGGAAACGGCATCCTGGACATAAAAAGGACACTGCATGGAGCCGTATATCACCATCGTTTCCTCGTAAGGAACGGCGATCATTCCCTGGGTCTCTATATAGGCGTGTTCCTGATACGATGTGGTGTACCTGTGTTCGATGATGATATCGCACTCATTAAATCCCCTCTTGATATTTCCCCTTCTTATCCTGTGATGTGAAAATACATTGTCTTTACCGTAAATCTTCGGCGAGTTTCTTTTCATAGCAAGAACAGGATCAAAAATCGGTTTGAGTTCTTCGTATTCAACCTTGATCTCATGGGATGCATCTTCAGTGGCTTCTTTATCCTCTCCAGCTATCAGAGCGATCGGTTCGCCTATATATCTTACCTCTTTTTCCGCAAGAAGTGGTTGATCCATAAGGACTACGGGCACTACATTGACTCCCGGGATATCTTTGTAAGTCAGGATTGTTACTATTCCCTTATTATTTTTTGTCCTCGATATATCTATATCTTTGATCATGGCATGAGGGAAACGACTGCGTAAGACCTTTACATACAGCATATTCGGAAATGTAAGGTCATCAATATATTTTGCCCTTCCCGTTACCTTTAGTTCTGCGTCCTTTCTTGGTATATCTTTTCCGATTATATTCATTATGTTTACCGTAGCTAATCCGTGGAGTTAATCCGTGCCTACCGGTCCCTACGGATCCGCATGGACAGGCAGGCGTAAGGATTTGGAATTCACCCGTTGCACAGCATCCGTATGGAAAGGGTTTTATATAAAAGGCTAACGCCTTAATTCCAAAGGCTAGCGCCTTAATTCCAATATATACTTCTTGTAATCTTCTCGGGTATTTATATTGACGATGACACCTTCATCTTCCACAGGGGTTTCAACGACGCTTTTGATGTTTTTTTTTATGACAAACCTGGCACCAACATCCTCAGGTGCATTCATCAATTGACTTATATAAACACCACTAAATCCTACTGGATGTCCTCTTTTACCCTTGTATTTCGGGAGGACTATCGGTGTACCCTTTGCAAGCAGGTCAACAATTAACCTGTAGGTGGCATCTGAGACCATGGGATAGTCTGCGAGAACCATCAGGAAAGCATCTGTATCTGGTGAAAGAGCGTTTAATGCAACCTTAAGGGAGGAAAGCTGTCCCCTCTGATAATTCTCATTTACCACGCATCTTACTCCTTCTGGAATATGGGGTCGAATTTCCTCTGCCTTATATCCCAGAACGACGATGATTTCCTTCAACCCCACTCTTTTCAGGTTCCTTACAATGGTGTTTAGGAAGGTAGACCCTCCAATGGTTAAGAGGGGTTTTGGCGTACCCATTCTCTCGGATTTGCCCGCAGCTAAGATTATTGCAGAGATATTCATAAAATCAGAAGTAGATTAGCTTTTAAAAGTACTCGATGGATTAACTCCTTATATAATCTTGTGAATATCTGTGTTTACCCTGTTAAATAGAATTGCTCTTTAGTAATACCTCCGTATTTATTTTGAGTTATTTAACGGGGTGAATCTGTGGTTAATGTAACTTAATGTTGATCTTGCGTACCCACTTTCTGATTCCCTGCGTATTGGCTCCAAGTGAAACCGCTTTGAGTAGATTCTGTGTGTCTGTCACTTCCATACCCGATAGAAGGGTTATCCCACGATCTTTCAGCACATCCGGAAACATGGGTGTCGTCGGACCTATTACCGCCACGGTTCTTGCCTTGCAACAGAGTGGAAGTATTCCATCTATGGTCTTATTTATGAATGTGGTTCCGCTGATGATTGCCACATCACACTTTGGTAAAAGCAGTGGTTCTGCCCAATCTGGTTTGTATTCAGTAAGTCCATCAACCGGATAATGCTCGAATATATATAACCTTTTTGTCTTTTTTCTTATCTCCGGTATTAACGGCGAGAATAGACCTATCATGCCAACTGTGTCATTTTTATCAATATCGAGAAACTGTAATACATTACCTTCAAACGACACATTATCAAAAGAAGAGAGTGCATTCACCGTAGCCATCCCAATTGCAGACATAAGAAGGTTATCAGAAGCTGCTAACTGTAGGAATTTTATAGAGTTACCATATAATGTTTCAAGTTTAAGGTGAGGAAGTGGGTGGGGAAGCTGTCTGACCAGTGTGGAGGCGAGACCGCACTCACCGCTGTCCAGCTTTACTGCCGTTAAACACAATCCCACTCTTATATCGAGGATTTCGCGTTTTTTTGCCCTTTCCCGCAGGAAGTCAATTATATCATTTACAAGCATGGTGGTAGATTATCAGAAGATCTGATTTTCTCCTCTATGAGCTCTGGTGTAAATTCCCTGTTCTCCTCGGTGACTTTCACAATGACTATCTCCTTCAGTGACCTTATCCTGTCAAGAAATGGATTCGACTCGTTTTTCAATACCCCCAAAATTATTTTTCTGCCAGGGTAGCCGCACGCTTCCCGACTGCCATCAGACAAGTCAATCTGTGAACCTCTATCCAGTGCAGAGAATACCGATTTTTGAAATTCCCTGCAGTCAAGTTCGAATCTCCCGAGTTCATCCATTACCACAATATCCCTCTCGGCAAGTGCCCTCTCTATGGAAAGTTTGCCGAGTCCTTCAAAGCCCTCTTTCATAACCTTCCAGTTTGGCCCGAACCTCTCAGCCACAACTTCGGTCTCATTGGATATCAAATCCCGTAATACAACCTGATTTGCCCGTAACTTTGTCTCAAATCCGCCGTAAGAGAAATTGGTTTTACCGAGAAATTTACTTATAGCCGTGCTCTTGCCCACACCTGTATTACCGGTGAGAAAGATATTCATAGTATCATAGGAACAGATTATCAGATTATCAGAGTCGAATATTGTGAACCAAAATTATGTGTAAGAAACCATCTCAAGATCCGTATGGACAAGATGACACCTGCCTACCGTCAGGCAGGCAAGATTATCATCTCAAGATCCGTATGGACAAGATACAAATCATTAAGTTATCGAGTAATTGAGTGTGGTCGTTATTTCCAAGCGTGTTCTTTTCTACCTGTCGGTAGACAGGAATTACTTAATTACCCAATAACCTATTCACCGTCTTTAATATAATCTGTGTTTATCTGTGTCTACCCCGTGAAATAGATATTTCACAGGGTGAATCTGTGGTTTAATAGTTTTTGAAGTGTTTACTATCCCACTGCAACAATGGTTATAGCGCTAATTCCCACACAAACTGCCGATATAGATATGCAGGCTGCATAACCAAAGGTCGGTCTCGTTGTCAGCAGATGAACCATAGTCTGCCGGAGTCTTATTCCAACTAAATAACCCAACGGTAACATGATGGCTGAAAAAATCGCCCAGATAATACCCTCTCGAACCATGAATCCCAATGGGCTAAACGACAGCAGATAAGGACAGGGTGCTACCCTCATACCGATAAAGTAGAAACCCGCTGCACTCACGAGGGCAGCAAGCCCTCCCACGCCCATCCTCGTATGGATACTTTTATCCATCTTCTTTATCAGGCTGCCCGTTACAAGACTGAGCACAAATGCCTGTAATCCAATGGCAATGAATGAGTTTGCTTTACAGCTCAATGGAATGTGGAGAATCGGGACAGAAAGTAGTTTAAATGACCCCGCGATCAGACCTATTCCGATTAACATAGAGGGTCTTTTGTATATAGCCAAAGCCATCCCCATACTGAGCATTCCAATACCCACGAGAGAACCAGCACGATATGGGAAATTTATGGTCCGCAAGCCACTATCCAGAACAACTTCAAAAGATCCCCAGATGGAACCAAAGAGTAGAATTTGGATGAGAGTTCGGGCGATGTTTTGCCGTTTAGTTCCCATTTCCCCTCCTTTTTATTATTGCAGTATTGTCAAAAACTTAACCACAGACCTGCCTGCCGGCAGGCAGGGAACACAGAGATTTTTATTAATTAAAGAATTACAAAAGATTCTTCTCCCTCCCCTCCCTGCCCCGTTAGATGTTTACTATCTAACGGGGTGAATGACCTCTTGTCCATCTCAAGATCCATATGGACAGGGACCTGGTCGAGACTTTTTTTATTTTAAAAGAACTTATTCAACAGGGACTTGTACGAGACTCTTAAAAGACTATTTTCTTATTTGAAAAATTTACTT
>JGI24025J20009_10003826_pt1 | contig 10105 bp, 10 predicted proteins | sample Cruoilmetagenom3_FD_20009 | JGI IMG/M metagenome (IMG submission 20009) | reverse complement strand
TAATTCGGGTATCCGGCGAGACATTTTGAATGTAGCGGATAAAATTCGAGCCGATGAAACCTGCGCCACCTGTTACAAGGAGATTGCGTGTCATGAAAATACCTCTGCTTTCTTAAATGATGGTGCGGATGCATCTTTTTCAGATACCAATGGTGTGACTCCCTCAGGGATTGGCCAATCAATTGATAAATCGGGATCATCCCAGCGGATACAGCGCTCACCTCGTTGATCATAATAATCGGTCGCTTTGTAGAGGACATCTGTGCGAGGTGAAAGAGCAATAAAGCCATGTCCAAAACCTGGCGGTATCCAGAGTTGATGTTTGTTTTCTGCGGAGAGGTGCGCGCCAACCCACTTGCCAAAATGTGAAGAGCTTTTCCGCAAGTCAACAGCTACGTCAAAGATCTCACCAATGATCACCCTGACCAACTTACCCTGGGTATGGGTAACCTGGTAATGTAGACCCCTTAAGGTATAGGCCTGCGATGATGAATGGTTGTCCTGAACAAACTCTTGGGTGATTCCTACATCGAAAAAAGATTGTTTTTGATAGGATTCCATAAAAAAGCCGCGGTCATCTTCAAAAACCTTGGGCTGGATAATTACTACATCGGGTATTTTCGTATTAATAAATTCCATAATCGCGATTCGATTTATATTTTTCAGGTTAAATTATAACAGACCAACAACTGGAAAGATGATTTTGTTATTTTATTGAAGTTTATTATTATCATTTTTTCCCAAATGAAAAGCTGATCAACGATCAGCTTGCGGTTGCTGCCAGGTATCTGTTACATACCTCATCAGCGGAGCCAAGGCTTTCTATCTCACCGTGACTTAGCCAGATTGCTCGTTCGCAAATCTCCATTATTTGGCTGATTGAGTGTGAAACCATCAATACAGTAGCGCCACTATCTCTAAATTTCCCCATGCGATGGATGCATTTTCTTTGAAAACCAGCATCTCCTACGGATAGAACTTCATCTAAAATCAGAATGTCGGGCTGCCAAGCTGTAGCAACAGCAAATCCTAGCCTTGATTGCATCCCTGAGGAATATGTTCGCAAAGGTGCTTCAATAAAATTGCCAATTTCTGCAAAATCAATAACTTCATCCAATTTGTTTTCTATCTCGTTGTGTGAGTGTCCCAGGAGCGTTGCATTAAGATAAATATTCTCTCGACCGGTGAGTTCGGGATGAAACCCAGCGCCAAGTTGCAGCAAGGGGCTGATTTGGCCTTTTATCCACAACCGTCCTTCACTTGGAATTAATACTCTTGATATAACTTTCATCAGGGTTGATTTACCAGCACCGTTTCGGCCAATGATCCCAAAAATCTCGCCTTTCTTGATATCGAGGTCGATTTTTTTCAAAGCAGAAAAGAATTTATGCTCAATTTCTCTTTTTACAAGCTTGATCATGTATTCTTTAAATGTTTTGATAGATTCACTTGGTATGCGATAATGAACTGAAATATTATTCAAGAAGATTGCACTATCGGGTTGAGGTTCTCTTGTCATTGTATTAGATGTGGTAAGCAAAATCATCAGCTTTCAAGCAGAAGAATATCCATCCAATGATGAGGATTCCAAAGGATACGACAGAAGTAGCAACCCATGTCTGTAAGTGGGGGACAAATCCATCCAGCATTAGAATCCGGAATAAGTTAACGATGTAGTATAAAGGGTTTACGTATAAGAGAATGCCATCTAAAATCTCTCGATAAAATTCAAGGGGCATAATTATGGGTGTAAGGTACATCCAGGCGGTCAAAACGACTGGATATAGATCAGCTATATCAGGGAAGAATACTGCCAGCGTTGAAAGTAATAATGCAACTCCCAGAGAAAATGAAAATAAAAAGAGCATATATACAGGTAGTAGCAGAGCTGATGGTCTAAGTGGCACGCCTGTAATCGCGAAGATTAAAAATAGTGGCACAAGAGATATTACAAAATTAACCATACTTGCCATGATTGTTGACACCACAAATGATGATCTTGGTACGTATATTTGTTTAATAAGCTGGCTTCCCCAGACCATAGAATTCATCGCCATACTGGTTGATTGCGAAAACATGGTCCAACAAATGATGCCAGTAAGAACGTAAGCAGCATAATTTTCAGCACCACGAAAAACACGAGAAAATACAATTACCATGATCAACATTGTGCCTAGCGGATTAAGCATCGTCCAGGCTACACCCAAAACAGAACGTTTATAACGCGCAACAATATCCCTGCGAACCANTTGATAGATCAGGTCGCGATATCTCCATAAAGCGACAAGCTCTTCAATGGCAGGGTGTTTTCTTTTGGCGCTGTCGTAAATCGTAGTCATAAATTCTTTTTAAATGGTGTGATAGACAGCAAAAAGGTTACCTTAAATCAAGGGATGTGTCAATGTAAATTGGATTATCGGGGAAATCAACAATTAATTCTGATTTTGTATCGTGAAGTTGATTAAATACCGATAATACGTATACCTTCCATTATCAATCGATGGTGGCCCCCAACCACAGAATCCAAGATACAACGAAGGGTCATTAGTTGATGCGATTTCCCCTATCCATTCAGAGCTTAGTCCTTCTTTATCCTCCAAAATGTCTTCTATTTCACTGGGTCGCAACCATAATCGGTTGGAAGCTTCATGAGAAAGCCTGGTAATGCCATTAATTGTGGTGCCGAAGATCAAATCATCATTACAAAACCAGTTGATCTGAGATCCAATCAGGGAGTCAATGCGTTCTTGAATGAATTCATTTCCATTTTTACCCCAATGTTCTAAATATTTACGGATAAATTCTGCTTCCATCGGTTTGAGCATATTTCCGTTGACATAGGATGAATGGAGGATNAGGTAAGGTTGTGTTTCGTANTANATTGCTGTGCCTTTTCCAACCGCGAAGTTGTCACCTTTGTCTTGAAAATAAGTTTCGTCAAGTACTGCGAATTCACTGGTCTGATTTTCTAGTGGCCCCGATGTAAATTCAATACTCATTTTACAACCATATAGATCTGGTGAAGGATCTGAAGTGGTTAGGATCGTTGGTAAGGTTTTAGTTGGAACAGGTGCTGCCTCCGAAATTGGAGGATTTTCTACTTCTGTCGAATCGTCTTCTCGTAACATTAGGGTGGCTGATGTTTGACGGTCATTTGATTGAGACGTTTCTGCATTCACCTCAGGATAGAAGCATCCTGTAAGCAGAAAAGCGATAATTATTAATAAAAGGTATCGGATATTCTTCATTGAAGGTTTGCTTTCATTGTCCAACACCTCCAATGGCATCAACCACTGGAGGTGTTGAGAAGGTACATTTTGGTGAGCTCCGTTAGGAAATTTTTTCCTTTTTATTATTTAGTACAATCGTCGAAACTACAGCAAAACCAAATATGCCGATCATAAAGGGGACAATTGTTGTCATAAGTGAAGGTCCACTACCACCTGCTGGTTGGTCGGGTTGGGAATCCGTAGGCTGCGCGGTTGGATTTTCTGTTGGTGTTGATGAGGGTGCGGGTGTGGGTTCTTCAGTCTCCTGCTGAGGTTCACAGGGCTCAATTGATGCTTGTTCCTGCACGACTTCGTTATTGANGCTGTAATCTAACATGACAGCATAGCCATCGATATCTGTGATAAAACTAGTACCGCCATTTGCNGGGGCAGTGGCTGAACCGCTTTGACCGTTATTGGCTGACCAATTGAAGGAGATGGCCTGGTCGTTTTCATTGCTCACTGTCCATGTGATGGTATTTTCACTTAGCTGTCCCACGACAATACTTGTGACACTGCCCGAACAAACTCCGGATAAGCTCAATGGTATAAATTCTAATTCTTCCGTTGGCGTTGGACTCGGTGTAGGTTCATCTGTGGGTGTTTGTGTAAATGTGGGCGTGGGTGTAAATGTCTCAGTGGGTGTTGGGCTTGGTGTAGGTTCATCTGTGGGTGTCGATGTAAATGTGGGTGTGGGCGTAAATGTCTTAGTGGGTGTCGGGCTGGGATTGGGTTCATCTACCAGTCTGAAACTGGCATGACTCAAATCATGACCGACGGTTGAAATAACCGTCACTGATTTTTGTGGGGGGGTAATTGGGTTATTTATTACATATGTCGCTGCTTTGTAGCATGTTTCTGCAATCAACTTCCCTTCAGGTGCTGTATATGTGTAACTTTTGCCTGAGAGGCCATCCTTTTTCACCCAATCGCCTGTACTTGGACAGGTTTCTTGTCCGTTAGCAAACACAGGTTTCATGAAAAATAAAGGTGTCATTATTATTAATAGGATTGCCATCAAACCAATACCCCACTTCATCACATTATTTCTGAATTTTTTGTCCATTTTATTTTCTCCATTTCTTTATGATTTATTTATTTTNCAGGTTTTCATTTTTTCAGGATGAGAAAATGCTTAATNAATCGATTGTGTTAATGCTTTACTAGGTTAGGCTAGTAAAGCTATTAATATGATAATACTGATAATAATTATAATCAATGTCATAATTAAAGTCAAGTTAGAGAATGNANTAGNAAATGCATCAGATTTTAGCTATTGGTTAATCATTCTTTATGTTGAATAAGATGGATTGTCTAAAGTTATTTCAAAGAGCTAATGGATTAAAAAAAGAAACCATTTTCTATCGATGGGTTTAGTTTGTAAAATAATTGTTAATCGGTCTATAATTACCTTATACGATTTGTCTAGAGTAGTAAAAAACACTAAAGATTGGAGATTTGCTATGGATTTTGATGTGATACAGTCGCTTTTAAAGCATGATGAAACAGGGAAAATCGTCTTATTGGTTTTGGATGGTTTGGGTGGTCTACCGATGGAGGAGGGTGGGGAAACAGAATTAGAAGCTGCAAACAAACTTAATATGGATGCTTTGGCAAAAAAGAGCATGCTGGGGCTGCACCAGGGTATTCGGACAGGGATAACACCTGGCAGTGGACCGGCGCACCTATCACTTTTTGGATACGATCCACTGAAATACAAGGTAGGTCGCGGTGTACTCTCGGCACTGGGTATTGATTTTGATTTGCAAAAAAACGATGTGGCTGCTCGTGGTAATTTTTGTACTGTTGATGAGCAGGGCCGGGTGATAGATCGTCGTGCGGGCCGGATTCCTACTGAGATTTCAAACCGATTGTGCGAATTGTTAAACGAAAAGGTTAATATCCCTGGTGTAGAGGTCTTTTTGAGAACAGTAAAGGAATATCGTTTCCTATTAGTTATTCGTGGTGAAGGTTTAAGCCCAAATATTGAGGAAACGGATCCTCAGGTCACAGGTGAAAAGCCACTGCTTGCCAAAGCGCTGGATAAAGAATCAGAGAAGGCAGCTGAAATTGTGCAGGAATTTGTGCGCCAAGCGGAAAAGATCCTGGCAGACGAGAGTCCAGCCAATATGCTTCTTTTACGAGGCTTCGCGCAATGGCCTGATTGGCCGATGTTCCCTGAGGTTTTTGGATTGAAATCCCTTGCTATTGCCATGTATCCCATGTACCGTGGTGTTGCCAAGCTGGTTGGCATGGATAGCCCACCTGCATCCCAATCGTATGAAGAAGAGATCGATTTGCTTGAAGAAAAATGGAATGATTATGATTTCTTTTTCGTTCATATTAAAAAAACCGATAGTTATGGGGAAGATGGCAGTTTTGATAAGAAGGTTGGCGAGATTGAAAAGGTAGATGCATTATTGCCGAGAATCCTTGCCCTTGATCCTTCTGTTTTAATAATTACAGGTGATCACAGTACACCATGTGCTATGAAGTGCCACAGCTGGCATCCAGTGCCTGTGTTGTTCTATGCTAAATTGTGCCGACCAGACGGCATAGAGAGCTTTGGCGAACGTGCTTGTCTGAAAGGTGGATTGGGCACGCGTTTCCCCGCCTACGAATTGATGCCTTTAGCTTTGGCGCATGCCAATCGATTGGAAAAATTTGGCGCTTAGAAAAATCAAAATGTAATAATTTTAAATAGAATAAGGTGCCAGCAACCAATTTGCTGGCACCTTATTATTAATTATTGGAAATTTACTGCAATGTAAAGGATGCTATTTTGTGATTAATGGATACATTTCCGGCCGACGATCTTTGAATAAATCATTTAGAGCATTCATTTCCTTATCTAAAGCATCACCTGGATTGATGGACATGATGTGCAGCGTTGCCTTCTTCTCAGGTCCTCTGTATCGAATTGCTCCGGATGGATCGGTAATTTGTGACATACCGGTAAAATTTAACTCAACATCTGCCAAATTTTCTTTGCCGATTCGATTTGCTGTGACTGTGAAGACTCTGTTTTCTAATGATCGTGTAATCATTGCATTTTGGCAGAAGGGTAACACAAGGTTCGCAGGATGGGCGATTACCTGTGCGCCTGCCAATGCCAGACAGCGGCATGCTTCTGGGAAGATCCAATCAAAGCAAATCATCATCCCGATCCTGACGTTTTTCCATTCAAAAATTTTAAAACCAGTGTCACCTGGTTGAAACAGGTTCTTCTCGTTATCAAAGAGATGCGTTTTTCTATAATTGATTATTGGACCTTCAGGAGAAAGGGCAATTGCAGAATTGTATACCTGCGTTTCTCCTTTTTCAGCGTAACCAGTGACAATCACCCCATTCATTTTCTTTGCAAGTTCAATTAAAGCATAAAGGAAAGGACCACGACCGTCACTTTTCTCACTGAAGGGCTCTAAATCCTCAGAAGTTTTGTAAAGATAACCAGAATTTGATAATTCAGGAAGAACGATTAAATCCGCATTTATACCCTCCAATGATTTATTGATTTTACGGATATTCTTTTCCACATTCTTTCGTGTAGGTTTGAACTGTAAAAGCGCAATTGAGAAACCCATATATCCTCACATGCCTTTAAATTTGAATCGACAAATCATTTCGATTATGATTAATTATAGATAACAACAACTAAAGGAGCTTTTTATGCTTCATGAAGCTTTATTATACGATAAACTTCCAGATCAAAAGGTCCGGTGTAATTTGTGTGCTCATCGATGTATAATTCGAGAGGGTAAGCGCGGGATATGCCGTGTTCGTGAAAACCAAGGTGGTAAGTTATATACGCTGGTATATGGCAATTTAATTTCAAAAAACATTGACCCGATTGAAAAGAAACCGCTGTATCATTTTCATCCTGGATCTCTAGCGTACTCGATTGCAACGCCGGGATGCAATTTCCGATGTGCATGGTGTCAGAACTGGCAAATCTCTCAAATGCCGAATATTATGAATCTACCCGAGAGTCAACGGGTGCCACCTAAACAAATTGTTAGAGAAGCATTGCGAACAAAATGCACGTCCATTGCTTATACATATTCGGAACCAACGATCTTTTTTGAATACAGTTTTGATATTGCTAAATTGGCAAGAGAAACGGGCTTAAAAAACATCTATGTCACCAACGGGTTTATGACCCCCGAAATGTTAGAAATGTTCGCACCATATTTAGATGCTGCGAATGTAGATATCAAAGCTTTTCGTGATGAGCCCTATCGCCGCTTGATGGGCGGCAGGCTTGAGCCTGTATTGAAAAGCTGTCGATTGATTAAATCACTGGGAATCTGGTTAGAAGTTACAACTTTGGTAGTGCCGGGAGTCAATGATGACCCCGAAGAGCTGAAAGAATTAGCAAGCTTTATTTATGAGGATTTAGGACCAGAAACCCCATGGCATTTAAGTCGTTTCTTTCCGAATTATAAGATGAAAGATAGGGCGCCAACGAGTGAGAATTTGTTATACGAGACAAAAAAAATGGGAGAAAAGACTGGTTTGAATTACATTTACATTGGCAATGTATTTGGTAACAATGATACTTATTGCAAGAATTGTGGTCAAAAATTGATTTCTCGACATGGTTATTTGACCCATCTGGTTGGACTGGACGCTACCGGTCGCTGTAACAATTGTGATGTCTTGTTGGATGGTGTTGGCTTGAGCCAAACAGCATAGTCAAAAATAATAAAATAAAAAAGCTGTTATTTAAACGATATATTTGAAACGTTTATCAAATATTAACATTAAAATGCTATATTTATTGTAAATTTAGTATATAATATTACAAAAGCGTACGATATCTCCCCTTGTGGGGTGTGTTTTGTTGAGTAAAGCCCATTGACGAAAAGGATATCAAGTCAATGGCTTTTTTATCGCGTAAAGAAAGAAGAACAAGTTTTGCAAAAAACAGGAGTGAATGACCTACATGACATCTAACCCAAAAATTTCTGAGGGACAAATGGAAGAAAATAATCTCTCGACATTTCTTGAGGAACCTGAAAAAGAAACAGAAGAATCGGAAATGGATTACGAAGAGCATATTTCTGATCATACTGGAATTACCTCAGACGACTCAGTAAGTTTATATCTAAACGAAATGAGCCGGGTGCCCTTATTAAACCGGGAAGAGGAAATCACCCTCGCAAAGAAGATGGAGATTGGCCGGCAAGCGCGTTTAACGATGATTGAAAGCGAAGGAGACCTTGTAAATATTGATGAAATTAAAAAGCTGATCCGCGAGGGAAAGGAAGCACGCGAATATTTGATAAAAGCGAATATTCGATTGGTGGTTAGTATTGCAAAGAAATACCGACAATACGGCTCATCGTTTTTAGACCTGATTCAGGCTGGTAATGTCGGCCTGATCCGTGCTGTGGATAAATTTGACTATACTCGCGGCAACCGTTTCAGCACCTATGCAACATGGTGGATTCGGCGATCGGTATTACGGTTTCTCAATCAAAAGGAACGCACAATCCGGCTGCCAAACTACCTCAGCAACCGGCTTCGTAAGGTGCGTCATGTTACCCGTGACCTATCGCAACAATTAGGGAGGCAGCCAACGCTTGAAGAGATTTCAGAGCATGTTGATCAAGACCCGGAGGAGTTGCGGCAGTTGATTCATTATGCCCGTTTGCCAATTTCTCTTGACAAACCCGTGGGTGAGGATGGCGAAAGTGAACTGCTTCATTTCATAGAAAATGAGAATGCTGTTATCCCCTTCAATTCTGTCCAGCAACGTTTGCTGGAAGAAGATATTGGAAACGCATTAAATGAACTTTCAGAACGAGAAGCCAGTATAATAAAATTACGATTTGGTTTGGAAGGTAATCGCAGCCATACGCTTAAGGAATTAGGTGAAATCTTTGGTGTGACACGTGAAAGAATTCGCCAAATTCAGCAGAAGGCACTGCGAAAGTTGCGCAGTCCTCAAAACCAAGGCAGGTTACGCAATTACCTGTAAAAAAAACGGAAGAATTCGGAAAAGGTCATTATATAATGGCCTTTTTTCTTTAAATCTTTGGTAGGATTGTTAAAACGATCATTTTTAATTTCTTCGTTAGGGAAACGAGCGTTTTATGGAAATACAACAAGCTTTTCAGGACTGGTTTACAACACTTGTAAAATTATTACCGAAACTTATTTCTGGTATCGTCATATTTATTTTTACAATTGTTGTTTCTGGTTTTTTAGCTAAATGGGTGAAGCAGTTAGCCAAGAAAAGGATCGAAAACATTGAGATCCTTCACCTGATTTTTTTATTGACTCGCTGGTCAGTTTTAATTCTTGGTACGATTTTTGCTCTTTCACAGGTAGATTTTGATGTAACTGGTTTTATCGCTGGTCTTGGTGTGGCGGGCTTCACTATTGGTTTTGCTTTACAAGATATTGCTAAGAACTTCATATCGGGAATACTGCTGCTGTCCCGTCAGCCATTTAATATTGGTGATTACGTGAAGGTCAATGACTACAGTGGTAAGGTTAAAGAAATTAATATAAGGGATACTGTCATTGAAACACTTGATGGAGAGGTCGTTATTATTCCCAATCAAGCAGTGTTCGAAAACCCCATAATTAACTACACCCAATCCCGATTACGCCGACGCTCAGTTGTGATCGGCTTGGGATATGAAGAGGATGTTCATCAAGCCACAAAGGTCTTTTTAGATGCCATCAAGAATGTGCCTGGCGTGGAAAGTCAACCAGAACCAATAATTCGTGTAAAATAACTTGGGGATTCAGCATTAATACTTGAAGCATTATTTTGGGTTGACCAGCAAAGTAATGACCTGTTTGCAATTCATTCTAAAGTAGTG
>JGI24025J20009_10003825_pt1 | contig 10105 bp, 13 predicted proteins | sample Cruoilmetagenom3_FD_20009 | JGI IMG/M metagenome (IMG submission 20009) | reverse complement strand
CTACTTCTTGTAAATCCCTAATTTCCATACTTTTACTTCCTGTGTCTCATTTTCAAAACGCTATTTCGTATAACTATCTGGCAGACAAAACTCTTTATAAAATCGACAATTTAAACTAATACGTAAACCTAATCCGGGGCTCTAATCAACTGCCTCGATATGCTTTTTAAGAAATAATCTTTTTCTGATCGTATGTTATTCTATTAAGGGGATGGAAATTTGACTAATGTGGTTGAATTATCCTTAAATGATGATATACTTCGGTTGTTGAGCTTTTGTCCAGTCACGTTGATTACAACTGTGGGCAAAAACGGGTCGACAAATGCTGCTCCTCATAGTAGGTCAACCATAGCCAGTTACAATCCCCCTCAGATCATCATTTCTGTAAACGTGAAGCATGACACTTATAGAAACATAGTTGAAACCAGGGAATTCGTCGTAAACATTCCTGGTGTCGATTTAATTAAGCGGATATGGATAACCCAGAAACGTTTTCCCTATGGAGTAAACGAATTAGAACAAGCGGGGCTGACAGAGTTTCCAGCTGAGAAGGTGAAGCCGCCGAGAATAAAAGAATGCAAAGCCTATATTGAATGTAAAGTTGCCTGGACGAAAAATGTGGGCTCTTCATGTCTTATTCTAGGAAATATCGAAGCAATTTCTGCTAGGAAAGAAATAAAGACGCTTGATATAAAGGGACGAGCAGCAGCACTTAATCGCCTAATTTTCCTCTCCTATCAGAAAAGAAATAACAAAAGAACATGGACATTTGCTGAAATAGGAAAAATACATATTCTAACAGAAATAGACGGCAAAGTAGAAGTAAAAAGTGAAACAACATGACATCAGTAGCTAGCAGTGAAGAGTTTTGAATCCTGTAATTGAATTAATGTATAGCCGACTGGTTGACTTTCTAGTAGAGAATATTGATTTTAGAGGAGTATCTGTTATTCTTGAAGCGGGATGTGGAAGCGGAAATTTAACAGTTCCTTTTGCTAAAAATGTCATGAAAATCCTGGAAAAATTCAAAATTATCGCTGTTGATGTTGCGAGGGGACCTTATAAGGAAGCTTTAGACGTTTTGAGAGAAAGGGTGAGAGAGGAAAACCTTGAAAAATTCATTGAAATCGTAGAGGTCGATGTTAGAAGCATGAATAATATAAATGATGAAAGTGTTGATTTGATAATTTCAAATGAGCTATTCTGTGATCTTGACAGAGCAGGCCTAGAGAAAGCACTTAAGGAACTTTATAGAGTTTTGAAGCCGGACGGGCAGATGGCACATGGGGAGCTTAGTCCTGTTCCAGAAAATCCCGCTCAAGAACTACTTATTGAAGCGGATTCATATTCGATGGAAACTTTAACCTCCAAATATAAATGGTTTTCACCATTCTCTGATGAAGTAGCTGCACTTATGCATAAAATAGGCTTCAAAAACATTACAGTAAAATACTTTGAAACAAATGTTCACCTACCCTTTGATGACGCGGTCAAACGATTAAAAAAATGGAAAATTAATCCAATCTTTATTAAAAAACATATAGAAAACCTCAAGAAACACGGCTTAGAATTTCCAATGGAACACATCATCTTTTGTAAAAAATAGAGGGCAATGCTTAATTTAATCAGGTTTAATAGAAACCCGATAATTTAAACCGACATTTAAACCTATTCCAGAGCACCAAATTTGCACAAACTACGTTTAAATCCTTGTTTTTTACAGGACATAGAAATATTATTTGAGACTAATTGAAAGTACGAGAGGGTTAGGTTTTGATGAAAAGATAATCGATTAGAGCACTTAGTATTCTTGTGTGTACTTCTTTTTTCAGTTTTACCTTATAAGAGCGGGATTTCCATGTCGGAAGTCCTCTTAGTGGCAGATCACCAATCCTTATTACACCCGCCACTTTTTTGTAGTAATTGTTTGCCAAGGCGTATAAAACCGAAAGCTCCATGTCAACCGATAAAGCCCCCTGTTTTTGCAAATCAGTTAAGAGCTGTTTCGTCTCCGCAAGGAAAAACGGCACCGTCGCATGTATTCCTTCGTGGACTTTTATGCCAAGGCCTTCAACACGCTTTTCAATTAAGCTCTTCATTTTCTTCGCTATATCTAAGTCGGCTTTTGCCGGAGCTTCTGGTGGCAACAATATTTCCAGTACCTTGTCAAGCCGAATACACGAAGGAGGCATGTTAATGTCAGCACTCTCCACGTTTTCACCTATTCCACCGCCCGTTCCAACAAATATTAGCTCTTCCACGTTTCTGCAATGACAAAGAATAAGGCTTGAATCTGCAAAATTTGATGCACCTACGTCTCCTTCGCAGAACAGAGCTTGCTTGTCACCTCTCCAAACCAAGAAACTGCTGCGAGAAACTCCTGTCACTCTTTCAAATGTTAGACCCCTGTCCCCTATTATGGCTTGGAAGTTGTCGAAATATTCTTCAACCTTGAGCGGAGTAATGACTACCCTTGCAGGCATGGATGCCGGGTCAAGACCAAATACAAAGCGTGTTGCCCACGCAAGTGCCTTATCCTCTAATTCTCCATATACCATTTAAAATCCCTTTAGATTAATAGTTACTTGTATAAACTTTAGAAAATAAAATTGTCGATTAGAGCTTCAATATTCTTAAACTGAACATTTGAACATGCCTTTTGCTATCGCAGTATCCATAGATGTTATAAAACAAGGATTTAGACATAACTTGTAGAGTTTTGGCGCCGGGCAATAGGTTCAAACCTAGGTTTAAATCCTTGTTTTTTGCACAAACCGAAAAGTCCGCTTTGAGGCCTCTTTAAAAGGTGCGCGTGCATCACTAAAGTGAAGATGAAAGGTTTGCGATGGTTTCAATGGGTAACGGTTGAAGACTTTGACAAACTCGAAAAAGACACGGGTGAGGAAGATCTTGTAGCGGTTTTAACCTTAATGGACAATCTGGTAAGGGATAGGAAATGGCTGCGACAGCTTTTCAACTACACGTTTGAGGTCGAATATTTCCAGAAGAAAGGGATGAAGTGGCACGTGAACATTCTCCACAGTAACGAATTCTTGGGTTTTATCAATCCGAAAATTGAGAGATTTAGTATTTTGGCCTGAAGTTCGTCTTCCCTAATTTTTGGGAAATTAATTAATTTTCTAAAAGAAAGCAAAAATTGTTAGCATCCGTAACTACTTTTCAATTCTGCGAGGTTTCATCTGCAACGTTAAAAACTGTTCCAAGAAAATGCAACGTTTCCGAATTAATTTTTTAACTGGAAAAGACAAAATTCTAATGAGAGCTACAAGTGCTTTCCAGAAAAATGGGAGTTGTTCAGAATTAAGTCTATGTGGGAAAGCTATTACTCAACGCTGAGACGGTTGCCGAGAAGGCTGAAGCAGCTGGCTCCGTTCGTGGTTGAGGCGTTGCCCACTTTTAAGCGTTGCAATGTTAAAAGTGTACTTGACTTAGGTTGTGGTGCGGGTAGGCATTGTGTATATCTTGCCAAGAATAACTTCGATGTTGTCGGAGTAGACATTTCTATGAACGCATTAAAAATGGCAAATGAATGGAGAAAAAAGGAAAAGTTGAAAAATATAAGATTGATACAAGCAACAATGACTAACCTCCCGTTCAGTGATTCCTGCTTCGATGCTGTAATCAGCGTAAGCGTCATACACCACGCTATAAAGAAGGACATCGTGAAGACCATGGATGAAGTTTACAGAGTCCTCAGGAAAAACGGCGTTTTCTTGACAAACCTCGTTTCAGTGAAAGATCCCAGGTACGGAACAGGCCAGATGGTGGAAAATAACACCTTCAGAATTTTAGAAGCTTTTGAAGAAAAACGCTTTGAAGAACTACACCACTTCTTTACAAAACGTGAGATTTCTAAACTATTAGCCCCTTTCACTAAAGCAAAAGTAGAACTCCTAAAGGATAAACCACACTATTGGAAAATAACGGTAACCAAATAGACCTACAGCTTTACGGTGCTATCTAAGGCAAGACATTTTAAAACTTAAAGCCCACAACGTACTAAATGAAGATTTTGGAGAGACAGCTATGCGAGATGTGGAATATGAGTCTTACATCATACGTTATAGAAAAGGTAAGGTTTGGAGTGGAGAACGTTTTTCGGACACTCAGATTAGAACAAAGTTTATCGTGGATGTGCACACTCACCCAATGCATGATCATACTGGAAGGCTTTTTACGGATGAGCAAAGGAAATTTTCATCAAAAGAATACTCAAATTCTTAACATTTAAATCATTTCACATTTCAATCATCATAGAAATAATTATTAGACGAAGTTATTTCAAAAAGAACCTAAAGAGCTCTGTGAGGTCATTATCCGCTTATATTTTTAACGAACCGTTCCTCGTAGCTATTAACTATTTTTATGAAAGAGCTATCGAGATCTATTTCATAATATTCGGCAAGTGCAAAGATTGAGTAGAGGAGGTCGGAGAGTTCGGAGGCTAGCATATCCCTTGTTTTGGGCTTATCAGGCGGCTTATATCCTTCTAAACCTTTAACAACTGCTGCAACCTCACCAGCCTCTTCAAGTATATCCGATATAAGAACAAACGGATCCCACATATTCCCCTCAAAATCCTTCGAACGTTCAATCTTCTTAAAGATTTTCACAGAAAGTTTTTGAGCCTTCTTTATTGTTAAACCGTTGCTCATAACACCACTTACCAAATAGTCTAGAATTTAAATAATTAACTAGAAGGCAAATATATTACAAGCCATAAATTGATTTCTTCTATTGAAACCACTACCCCTTAGAGGAGTTAACTGCACCTCTTGTTCTTTCTAAAACTTTCATCTATTGCTGGTTTATGAAGTCATCAGCATTGTAAAATAGAGTGTTCATCTCTTTTAACGCTTGTTCCAATAGGACTAAAGTAGAATTGAAAGAAAGATTTAGGTTTTATTTTTTATCTTCCTGATCATAAGAATAATTGTTCAGGCTCCGCAAACTTCGCTACTTCGACGCCATCATGATTCTGATGACCAAACATGGCAGATCAGATCCGTTTCTTATCTCTTCATGATTAAACCATTTAATGCTGTCGCGTGCGCGAGAGGATTTATTTTCTATAACGAATCAATTAATTATACTGCTAAAATCTGAATAGGGAAAAATCGTGAAGAAATATTTGACTGTGAATCGAATAGAATTTGCCATTACGTATTTATGTAATGCCAGATGCATGCACTGCTACTCTATTCAGGATAAGGAAGCATATCCTGCGCATATCGATAAGTCCTTAGCTGTAGAAATCGTTAGAAAAGTTGGCAGGAAATACAAGCCTGAATCGATAATGACTTTTGGAGGAGAACCTCTGTTGTTTCCGGGAATCGTGTGTGCTATTCATAAAGAAGCTGCGAGTGTAGGAATCCCTCTCAGGGAAGTAATTACAAATGGTTATTGGTCGAATAATTCCAGAAGGATCAAAGAAATAGCCAAAAATTTGGCAGAATCTGGTGTGAATATTATTATTTCTGTTGATGCTTTTCATCAGGAACACGTTCCGCTTAATATTGTCAGAAAGACTGCTGAAGCATGCCTACAAGCAGGCATTGAAGATATAGCGTGGAATCCTTGTTGGGTGATCTCAGAAGATGACGATAACCGATATAACCGAAAGACCAAATCCATTCTGAAAGAACTCGAAGACTTACCTATAAGGGGCTCAGAGGGTAATGTGATGGAGCCGGAGGGATTGGCTCTTATTAATTTAAAGGAATTCCTCCCGCCGAGAAAAAAAATACCACCGGGCAAGTGCGGTGACATACCTTATACACAACCCCTTGACTCCGTCAAATGCATATACGTTGAACCTGATGGAAGAATTGCTGTTTGCAAAGATTTTTACATAGGAAACGCCTCTAAAACAGACATCATCGATCTCATAGAGAGTTACAATCCATTTAAGATTCCAGAAATGAAGGCGATCATCGAAAATGGTATGAAAGGATTAATAGATTGGGCAAGAACAAAAGGCGTTAAGCCTGATCCAGAAGGATATTACTCTATTTGTCAGATGTGTACCGATATTCGAAAGAAAGTAAGTGAGAAACTTAGAGGAAAATGAACGCGTTAGACATACCTTCAGCTTCATGTCTTATTGATGCAACGCTGAGGCTAAATTCCAGAAACCATTCATCATGCGTGCAGAACGGCTAAAAGCAACATAAGTGATTAAGGTTTTGTTCCTGTTCCTATGTCAACCCAGTACCATTCATCAGTTTTTCTGTAGCCCAATTTTTCGTATACTTTTATGGCTGGTATATTATCAGCTCCAACGTATAAGTTCGACCCATCTGCATGTTTGAGAACGTCTTCTGTTGGGGCTGAAGTTGCCATTGTTCCAAATCCCCTTCTTCTGTACTTGGGATGGGTGAAAACTCCTCTTATTTCTCCAACCTCTGGAAGCATTTTAACAGAAACAGCGGCTGAAACAAGTGTATCCTTGTCAAAGATTCCGTAAACGCCGCACTTTTCCAACAATTCCTTGCATCTTTGCTCACTTCGACTAAACTGAGATTCTTCGGGGGAAGAAGAATATAGTTCTGCGAGTAATGGTGCGTGCTTAGCCTCAAGCCTCTTAGCCAAGTTAGGAGCGACGAGGCGTTCTTCACCTTTAGCAACATACATCTGATATTCTGGATAGCAATTCGCCTCAGGAAATCTGTTTTTAACAATGTTGAGCAGAGTTGGAGGGCAAAACAGAATCATATTCTCCTTTGGAAGAAACTGTAAAAGTTTGTGCGCCGCACGTTCTTCACCGTCAAGCCTAACCATAGGCGGAGTCCTTCTATAAATTGAAAGAAGCCCTTTAAGCGAATAATCAAAGCCATAGGCCACGTACGCGGTCACTTTATCAGACTCGTACATTAAACCATAAACCACAGGACAGTTACGCAACAAATCCAACCGTAATCGCTTGACAACATCGTTCTTATTACTTTCGTCAACCTCCACAATCTTAAACATACATGAAACTTTTTCACAGTGATACCTAAATTTTTCCATGTACTCTCTCTTATTAGACTTATGCTCTTAGCGTAGTCCATAAATGCCATGCGTAAAACTTCACTTTCATCCATCTCAAGCCTTAGCATATCCACTACAATGCGAATGACTTTATAAACCAGCAGATAAATGAAGTTTTAGAAAAATACGAGGGATAGCTGCAGGAAAGAGGTAATATTTGTGAGGCAGACCCCAACTGTTTCAAAGAATTACTCTGAAAATAATATTTCGGATTATAAAGGGAAAATAAATAAAGAATTTTGTTCATCCATTAATGTGAAAGACCTGACAGTTATTGACTTTGGAGTGGGAGAATCGACAGAGATGCTCATTAATTTGGGAGCAAAGGTGATGGCAGTTGATAGAGACGTAGAGAAACTGAAGGAATACGATAATCTGGGTATTCCATTAATAAAGTGTGATATTGCTAACCTTCCATTTGATAATAGAATTGCTGATCTTGCTGTTTTTTATTTCACTCTTCACGAAATTGACCCCCGCCTACATAAAAAAAGTCATTTCTGCTGCGCATAAAGTTTCATCAAAAATTATGGTAGTTGAACCATCACCTGAAGGTTGCCCAGCATATCAACGATACGCAGAATTATGGCGAAGCAGCATGCACAGCATTGGCAGATTCGAAGACTATCAACCGATTCCTTATTGGAAAAGGTTGATTGAAAGTTGCGGTTTTAAAATAGTAGCTTTAAAAAAGATAAAACAAAACATGGATATCCCTCCTACCGTATTGGAAGAAATAGTGCAAAGTACAATTGAAGAGTGGAGAAAATTATCCGTAGAAAGTAAATATATAAACAAAAGGAAAGAGTTTTTGGAATATGCCAAGAAAAATGGCATGAAATGGTCTGATTTAATTCTAATAGTAGGTGAATCCGTAAAGAGGCAATGCTGAATCTGGGTTTTTATTCCATTATCCTATGATAATATGATAGTTACAGCGCTTGATTTTATTGCGATGTACTTAATGAAAAATTTATAGAGCAGATAATGTTATCAAATTTAGAATTGTGTGTGGGAGGAAATAATTGAATCATAAGGAGAGGGTTAACTTAGCTAACAAGCTTTCAGAGCTTATTCTAAAAAAGTATGGGGATGAGATACTTTTAGGAGGTATATATGGTTCTACAGCCAAAGGTACAGACACGGAATATTCAGACCTTGAAATGTTTTTTATCGTTAAAAATGAATGTAAAATGGAGAGTTTCAGCTTTGCTTATGAGGGCATGCCGGTAAGCGTTTGCGTTCAAAAGTTAGCTGATGTTGAAAAAGACATCGCTGAAATTGATCTTGATTGGCCTTTGAAGATGGGGAGGCTGTTTAATTTGAAGACTACTTGCGGAGATACATCTATTTTGAAGAGATTTAGAAGACTATTAAAGAAAATCCCTGAAGAGAAATTCAACGAATTCATCGCAAAGGAAACTCCACTTTGTTACGAAGGACTTAGGAGATTGAAGGCGGTCAAAATCAGAGGAAACACTCACGAAATAGGCTTGTTTGTGGCAGAGGTTCTCATGGAATTTATGTTGTTGACAGCCATATTTAATAGAGAATTCATTACTCATGACTATCTCGGTGGGCTTCCTGAATCTTTCAAGTTCAAACACTTACCCAGAGACTATGAAAAAATAGCCAGAAAACTAATGAAATGGAAGGGTTTAAGCATCGACGAAATTATTCAATTAGCAGACAACTTCGTCCAAAACTTTATCAGCTTCATGGCTGAAAACGGGATCGAAGTGAAAGAGCACACATCCCTTAAAGAAGTAGAACATAAATTGGAAAAAACACATGGAAAAGCTATCGGGTAAGTCTAAACCTTTTCGAAGAGTTTTACGGCAAATCAGTTGATGAAGCATTAGAACAAAGACGTGCAAAATCTTCATAGGCAGTTTTCCTCGCTAAATGAAAAAGCGTTCGAATCCGTTGCAATGCTATCTGTTTACCTGCAGCATCCATTTCTTACACGTTACTATAGCAGATGTATGTCGCTGTTAAAATGTATATCTAAAATGATTAAACGTAAATTGCAATCTCTCTTCTTAATTCTTCGGAATTTATAACGCCAAGCCAGACCAAAAGTTTCAATGTAAGCATTGTGTAAGTTGGGTCACTGTTTGGAGTCCAGAATGGCCGCCAACCACCATCCTCGCGTTGGGATTTAAGTATAGCATGAACTATTTTGTTGATTCGTACGTCGTTTGAATTGTAACCAGCTTCTATTCTTCTCTTAGAATCGACAAGGGATGAGAGAAGCAAATGAGTTAGGTGGTAAATGTCGTTTTCCCTTTTTTCGCCATTAGGTGCTATGTAATATCCTTTCTCCGCATCTGCAGCCACCTCATCAAGGAATTTTTCGAACAGCTTAATACCCTTAAGCCAAACTGCATCCTTTTCTCCGTAGATTTCCCTCATCATGAAGAGAATCTGCGCCGTAGAATCAGGATCCGATCCTCGAAACTGATCTTTCTTGAACATAGGCCACCCGCCGTCTTGATTCTGCATTTTTCTCAGCCAATTTAACGCTTTTTTGCAAGGTTCACTTTCGTCTAGTCCAACGGTACGAAGTAATTCTATTATGTCGGCTGTTAACCAAGTAATGCTTTGCGCAGTGGTAAGTTCCACTATTTTTTCTGGAATAGTTAGTTTAGGGTTTTCGCTCCATCCTCCGTCTTCACGTTGGTGCTTAAGCAGATAATTAACCGCGGACTGAATGTTTAGGCTATTATGTGGATAACCACATTTCAAAAGCAAGAGGGTGTTTCTACAAGTTTCTTTTATTCCTTCGACTTTGTTGTGAAACTTGGAAGGGAAGCCGCCGCTTGGCATCTGAGACATTAGTAAATGTAGAATTAGCTCTTTGCCTTTCTTGGTTTCCAGCAAATCTAAGAACTGAAATAGATGCAACCTTGTAATTTCGTCACCATGTTGAAAATTAAAACCCACAGGGTCATACAGTAATTTGATATTTAACCCGCTCCTTTTTCAGCCTTAAATAATGTAAGGGGTTAGGTCCATATATGGATTTGTAATCCACGTTTTTGGCGCCGGG
>JGI24025J20009_10003823_pt1 | contig 10107 bp, 9 predicted proteins | sample Cruoilmetagenom3_FD_20009 | JGI IMG/M metagenome (IMG submission 20009) | reverse complement strand
AATGTCAATATTTAATATTGGCATAACCACCTGTAAAACAACGAATAATTGACAAAAAGGGGATAATTTATCACACCAGTTCCGGTTGACCCAAAATTTTTAAGTAATTTTATGTAGATGTCCGATAAGTATACATAGATACAAATGTTGCAAGAAACCATAGGCATTCCGGGAGGGAAGTCATGTTTAACAGGTGGTCTATTCTACTGTTTTTGTTGGCAATTATGGTCTGCCTCGTTAGTTGCGGGCAAAAGGTTAAGGATTCTGTTGCACCCCTCAATACCTCTATTCAATATCCAAATAGTCCGGCAAAACAAATCGTTGTATTACCTTTGGCGGATTATACCATGGGAGTTCGGCCGGACGATTCTCTTCGCCGACAGGTCAAGATCTATGAGGCCCTGATGTATCGGTTGGCTGAGAAGGGATTTTATGTCCCGCTTAAAGAAGATGTTGTGCAATATATGGTTGATCTCGGAGTCATCCGGATCATTAGTAAACCTTCCATTCGTTCCAACAGCTCATACAGATTGATTATGGAAGAGTTGGATAGCGGGTGGTCAGATGTCATGCAGGATGAAATCCAAAAGTTGATGGTTAGGAATGATCAGCTATTAAGTTCCAAACAACGCTATGAGCTTACAAGGGTCGGTCTTGACCATGGCACCATACAACAAATAGGGCGCCGTTTTGGGGCTGATTATATTTTGAGAGGACGTGTTGTTGAATATGAAGTAAGAGAAGGAAATACTCTAAATCCACTTCAGATTGGGATCCTGCCGTTTTTCTTTGACATGAGCTCCGCGTTATTATTCGGTTTTGCAGAATCCGAACAATATGATCTGTGGCAGGACTTATCTATAGGCGGCGGTCTTGGAGCCCTGTTGGGTAGTTTTGCAGAGACTCCGTTCAGTTCCGGCCATAGTGATTATGCTGGATTAAATGCCGCTGTATGGGGTGCAGCCGGTGCATCAGCCGCATATCTGGCATCTAAGGGAGGTCGAATTCCTCAGGCAGTGGTTCAACTCAGTCTTGCTTTGCAAGACGCCAATGATGGCCGAGTCATTTGGGAAAATCGCGTGGAAAAGCAGGTAGAGCCTGTTTCTGTGTGGGCAGATCCGGCGGAAAGGACCCGGGTTGATCGGGCAGTGGAAGAATCTGTGGCTGCTTTGGTGGATGATTTGGCAACCGCGTTGGATGGAATCCCCGGTGAACGGAAGAGACGTGCCCAACAATAGGTGTCCTATAATACAGGTTAACTCTCAATAACACTGAGCTTGGCATAATCAAGATGCAGGGTCTTTTCGCCGGCAACGTCAAAAAGCACCTGTATCTTTTTGGGACCAATGTCCCTGATCACCCGCCCTGGTCCAAAGATCGGGTGTCTGACCCTTTTCCCCTGTGTAAAGATACCGGAACCGGTTTGATCAGACCCTGGGCTAGTTTGGAAGTCTATTTTTTGGACGTGTTCTAAAGGCTTTGAAGATGGCCTGGTGACATCCGGCATGTACTGGCGGCTTTCTTGATAAGTCTTTTCATCCGTATCTATTCCCTTTTTCCATAACTGCAAAAGGTCGGCAGGTATCTCCTCCAGGAACCGTGATGGTCTGGCAGGGAGCAAGCCTGTACCTGAGACGCTTATAAAGGCAGGGTAACAAAAACACAAAAAATCTTTGGCCCTGGTTGCGGCTACATAAAAGAGCCTACGTTCTTCTTCTATTTCCTTGGTACGAAAGGTAGCCGCGGGCGACGGAAAGCGTCCCTCTGCCAGTGACAAGATCAAGACTGCCTTCCACTCAAGACCCTTGGCCGAGTGCATGGTGGAAAGGACCAGCCGTTCTTTTTCTTTCTCCATCTCTTCTTGGCCCGGAGGGTCCAGGGCGAGATCAGCGAGCATAGACACCGCGTCGTCGTACCGGGCTGACAATCCTCTCAGGTGCGCCAGTTCCCGCAGACGTTTGGGATAATCTTCATTATGGATTTTTTCCAGATGTGGCCGATACCAGGTCTCGAGCTGTAAAAGCAAATCCGGAAGATCCGCCGGCATGTCATGGAGTCTTTTTAATAGACTGCCGAGTCCCCTTACTGTTTCTCCCCAAGCCGCCTTGGTTTTATAGGTTGAAAGACACTCCAGGGGATCTTCGCTTTTAATCAATTGAGAGAAAATTTTTTCCACGCTCTTGAGGCCAAGACGTTCGATTAATAGGAGGATTCTGCTCCAGCTCAGCCGGTCCAGTGGGTTTATAAGAAGGCGAAGGAGAGAGAGAAGGTCTTTGATATGGGCGGCCTCAATGAGACGCAATCCTCCACGTTTGACAAAGGTTATTCCGCGGCTGCCTAATTCGGTCTCAAGGTGAAAGGAATGAAAACCAGCCCTGAAAAGTACGGCGATATCAGAGGGTTTAAACCCATCTTTTAATAATTCCTGGATACGGTCGGCAACAAATTTTGCCTGGTCCACCTCTTCCTTTGCCGTGTACAGGTATGGTGGATTTCCTCCCTTTCTCTGTGCCGTCAGTCGTTTTGTAAATTTTTCCTTGGCATTGGCAATTATGGCATTGGTACAGTCCAGGTTGGGCTGGGTGCTGCGGTAGTTCCTCTCAAGTTTTATTATCTGAGTCCTGGAAAACATATCGGGGAAGTTCATAATATTCTTGAAATTTGCCCCCCTGAAGGAATAGATGGACTGGGCATCATCTCCAACGACCATTACATTGTCATGACCGCAAGCCATAAGGTGCACGATCTCCGCCTGGGGAGCATTTGTATCCTGATACTCATCAACCATTATGTATTGGAACCGGGAACCCATGGATTCTCTGACCTGGGCATGTTCTTTCAGCACATCTCTCCACCTGAGGAGCAAGTCGTCGTAGTCCATGAGTGCGTGGACTTTTTTATATTTGCGATAGACCGGGATAAGTTTTTCCAATCCGGGCAGTTCCCCCAGGAGGTGCGGATAGCCCTGCTCAATCACCTTGGATACAGATCCTCCGCAGTTCTCTGTCTTGCTCACAATTGAAGCCAAAGTGGATTTCCGGGGAAATCGCTTTCCAGGTCCTGTGAGTTCTAATTGACGGGCCAGGAGGTGCAGGAGGTCCAGCATATCTGACCTGTCCAGTATTGTGAAGTTGTTGGGATAGCCGATCAGGTGCCCATAGCGCCTTAACATTCTATGGGCAAATCCATGGAAAGTGCCTCCTGTTACCTGCTGACACTGGGACCCTACGATCCGGGATGCCCTGGCCAGCATGGTGGCGGCAGCCTTTCTGGTAAAGGTCAGAAGCAGGATTCTGTCCGGCTTCACTCCTTCCCGGATAAGCCGGGCAACTCTGTAAACCAGAGTACGGGTTTTGCCGCTTCCTGCACCGGCTATCACCAAAACCGGGCCGTTCATGATCTTTACAGCCCTGAGCTGTTCCGGGTTGAGTTCATGCGTAAAGTCAACACATACCCCTTTGGGGTCCGGGGAGTCGGTTGGTATTTTCATAAGATTAGGGAGTGTTGAACTCAGCAACCAGAGGGAGGTCAGTGATTTCCTTAATGGTGTACTGGAGGGGAAGGGCAAAGAAAAAGTTGTTTCCAAGGTTGGTTGCTTCGTAGCCAACAACGCCGCCATGGACTTCCACGACCTTTTTCACAAAGTGTAATCCGTGACCAACACCCTGCTTATTTTCAGAACCGGTCCCGCGAAAACCCTCGTCAAAGATGCGGGAAGCCTCCTCTGAAGGGATGTGCGGCCCGGTTGTATAGACATTAAACTTGATTCCCGGCTTTTTAGGGCCGAAAAAGTCTTGTATTACCTCCTGTCCGTAGGACATAAACTTGACAGGTTCTCCGTGTTCGTTAATTACCTCCCGGCAGTATTTCTCCGCGTTGGAAAACAGGTTCGCATAGACCTGGGAAATAAGCCCTACATCCACTGCCAATGGGATATCTTCGTCAGGCATCCCGCCAAGATGATAGTCTATACGTATGCCCCTACGTTCAAGCCGTTGTTTGTAACGCTCAAGCTGTGGGTCTAAAACCTCTTTCCTGAAGCGACACATCTTGCGCCGCAGCACAAGATATCCCTTCTCAAAGTGATCCCGTCTGAGCAGGCTCTCAAGAAAAAGACTGGTGTTTTGATAGTGTTTATCAATTTCTTCATATTGCCTCAAAAGGTCTTTACACAAGTCGGCCAAGCTACCTTGTATCTGGTCCAGATGGCATGTCTCAACGCACTCTTTTCTGAACCCAACTTCTATCCTTTTTCCAAAGTCCTTTTCAATATCTTCAAGCTCCCGGATTTTTTCTGAGGTTGTTCAGAAAGAGCCTGTACATTATGTTGGGCACCAGGACATTGTGCTCGATGTCTGCTACAAGCGTATTGATGAACTTGATATGCTTTTCACTCTGTACTGAAATCAACTTGTAGTGCAGATTGTATCCTATCCTGTTTGCGTACTTTTCGAAAAATAGCCTGTCGCTCTCTCCAAAACGAGACAGGGGGGAAACTGCGAACAAGCCTATAATTTCCTCTGCCTGTGCTAAAGGTTTACTGGTTAACAGCCGCCGGTTACCCCTGATAGGTGATACAAACGTATCTCCTGTCACATAAGCAGACTCGCTGAGCCTGATATCCTCAGGAGGATCCATGCCGCAGACCTTCAGTCCTTTGATGGAATCGCAGGCAATAAGGAGCTTTCTGGTATCCGGATCGACCAGATAAAGGCAGGAATCTAACCCCATGAACTCCTTGGGAACAAAGACACACACCCTGTAAAAATTCTCCAGGGTCTCGAATTCCTGGGCCAGATCGAAAAAGGCCCTAAGTGTCCTACCCTGGATGTAGGTAAAACCGTATTTTTCATAATCCTCCTGCTTCTTACGTATTCTGCCTAAGAGTGTGGCAAGTTCAGGAGGATCTGTGGGACAGTAAATTGTCATAATCCAGTGTACTGATTACTTAAGAAATGTTGAATGGTCAATGTTGAATGTTGAATTGTGGAAGAAGATTAAAAAATATTTACCTTAATTCAAAATTCAACATTCAACATTCAACATTCAAAAAAGTTCTCTATGGCAGATACCAGCGAAGGTATTGTAAACTTATCAGGTTGAACTGTGACTTTAAGGCCGAAGTCTTCTGCCGTCTTGGCTGTGATCGGACCGATACAGGCCACCTTTGCCTGCTCAAGTATCCGGTTGCGCAGATCATCAGGAAGCAACCGGAAAAAGTTCTTAACAGTTGATGAACTCGTAAAGGTCAGAACGTCAATGGTTTCCTGTTCCAGGACCTCCAGGACTTCCGGCTTGAGGTCAGGCGCCAGGGTTACGTAAGTAGGAACCAGGGTAACCTCTGCCCCAAGCTCTGAAAGCCGCTTAGGGAGAATCTCTCTTGCCTTTTCCGCCCTTGGAATAAGGATGCGCTTTCCTGATATATCTATCTGGCTGAAAGCCTCTATCAGGCCTTCTGCCCTGAATTTGTCGGGCATGATGTCAGAAGTTAAATGCAGGGCGGAGATTGCCTTGGCAGTACCGGCACCCACAACAGCAATACGTATGTTCCCAAGGGCCCTGAGATCAAAATCCAGCCTGAAAAGACGTTCAAAGAAAAAACGTACTGCGTTGGTGCTGCTGAAAATTACCCAGTCAAATGTAGAGAGTGAGCTAATGGCCTGGTCCAGAGGTTTTAAGTCCTTTGGCAAGCGGACTTCTATTGTGGGGCACTCTAAGCAGTGCGCGCCTCTCCGTTCCAGCAATCTCACAAGATCACTGGCCTGTTCCCTGGTCCTGGTAACAAGGATCCGTTTACCCAACAGGGGTAGGCTTTCAAACCAGTTTGCCTGGTTCCGCAGGGCCACCACGTCTCCCACCACGATAATTGACGGAGGCCCAAGACCTGCTTCGTTTACCTTTTCTGCTATATTTATTAATTTTCCTGTAATTGATGTTTGAAGAGGGGTAGTTCCCCAGCGAATCACTGCCACCGGAGTATCGGGACTGCGCCCGTATTTTATGAGCCGCTCTGCGATATTGGGCAGGTTTTTCATCCCCATAAGAAAGACAAGGGTCCCTACGCCTTTGGCAAGACCTTCCCAGTCAATATCCGCCTCTTTACCGTCTAATTTGCGGTGGCCTGTGATAAAGGCTACGGAAGCGGTATGTGCCCGGTGGGTCAGGGGTATTCCGGCGTAGGCAGGAACTGCAATACCCGAGGTTACACCGGGCACCACCTCAAAATATATTCCCGCCTTGGCGAGTATCTGGGCCTCTTCGCCCCCTCGGCCAAACATAAAGGGGTCCCCTCCTTTCAGGCGGGCTACACACTTTCCTTCCAGGGCCTTTTCCACGATTATCCTGTTGATATCTTCTTGAGTCACTGTGTGTGAGCCCATCCGCTTACCAACATAGATACGTTCTGCACGAGGAGAGGCAAAGGCCAGAAGCCTCGGGCTTGCCAGGCGATCATATACAACCACCTCGGCCTCAGCCAAAAGCTCCTTGCCACGAATGGTCAAAAGGCCTGGGTCTCCAGGGCCGGCTCCTATTAAATAAACCTTTCCAGATGAAGAATCCGGCTTAATTCGCTCCATAAACTTCCCTTAATATCTCTGCGCCCCCGGCAGCCAAGACCTCTTCTCCAAGGATAGTTCCAAGAGCTTCGGGCTGATCAGCAGTTCCTTGCTTTTTCATCCTTATAATGTCTGTCCCTGCTTCGTTACCCACCATGCCTTCAAGCTCAAGACTCTCTCCCTTGAGCTGGGCAAAGGCGCCTATGGGCACCTGGCATCCACCTTCAAGCCTGAGAAGAAAGGCCCTTTCAGCCCTTACGCAGATGGATGTTTCTTCATGATGAATCGAGGCGAGAATTCGCTTGACCTCTGTATCCATGCTTCTGAATTCTATGCCAAGGGCCCCTTGGCCTACAGCAGGAAGCATTACTTCCGGTTCCAGAAGTTGAGTAATCCTTTGTCCCAGACCCAGTCTTCTGAGCCCGGCAGCCGCCAGGATAATGGCATCATACTGCCCCTCGTCAAGCTTACGAAGCCTTGTGTCGATATTCCCCCTCAGGGAGGCCGTTTCGAGATCAGGCCTCGCATTCTTAAGCTGGGCTATTCTTCGAAGACTGCTCGTGCCTACCCGGGCACCCTTATGCAATTCTTCCAGTCCGAGCCCGGCCCGGGAAATCAGGGCATCCCGCGGGTCTTCACGATCAGGGAAAATAGTGACTTCAAGCCCTTTCGGGAGTTCGGCAGGGACATCCTTCAAGCTGTGTACGGCGATATCCGCGTCTTTCCTGAGAAGGGCGTCTTCGATCTCTTTTACGAAAAGGCCTTTGCCGCCAACCTGGGCCAGTGGTACATCCAGGATCTTATCCCCTTTGGTGGTGAACTTTACAATATCTACATTGACGTCAGGCCACTGTGTCTCAATCTCTCTTTTGATCCAGTTGCTCTGTGCAAGGGCCAACACACTCTTTCTGGTCCCAAGTCGCAACTTTTTTTCGGTTCCCACATCAACCCCCGCAAGAGCTGCAGTCAGAACTTGTACAACCGTCACAGAGGCTGCTTGACTTCTTCCCTGTTCCTACAAACTTGTGGCCGCTCTTAAAGGCAAAGGCCGAAATCTTCTTTTGTGCCTCTAAGGAGCCACACTTGGGACACTTGACATCGGTTCCGGATCCAAGGACCAGTTCCTCAAAATCCTCTCCGCAGGCAGTGCACACATATTCAAAAATAGGCATTATAAATTTCCTCCATAATCAGCTATTATGCTCAGAGCTGAAAGCAGAATCGATTTTCTCTGCGCCTCTGCGCGAAATATTTCTTTGCTATCAGCTTTTTTCTTCCAGGTTATCCAGGATACTTGCGGCCAGCAAGGGAAGCATAATCTCGTGATGGCCTATGATGTTGAACCCTTGGCCGCCTTCTAAGTTAGGTCTGTGGACCACGTTGGTCAAGGGCCTGTAGTGACGAATAAAATCGAAATTGGCAGTAGTAAACTCTTTTACAGGACAACCCAGGTTGCGGACAAGTGTCAATGCCTTGAGAAAAACTTCCGGCAAGAGCACGGCAGAACCTGCATGGAGTAATACCCCTTGATCAAGCTTGGCCACAAGGCTGCAAAAAATCCTGAAGTCATGGTGGGATGCCTTGCCTGTGGCGGCACCATCAACACCCGGATGAATATGAATGATGTCAGTACCTATTGCGACGTGAACAGTCACAGGCACCCCCAATCCGGCTGCACTGGCTAAAAGGCTCTGGCCGTTGTAAGGGAATTCTGCTTCAAGCAGGGCATGTCCTACGGTTTCGCCAAGGCCCTTACCATTTTGGGCAGCTTTGCATATGGCCTGATTAAGAAACTCGCCTGTTTCCCTGGCTGCCCCGAATTGCCCTTCACCAAGAACTGACGCCACGTCCTCAGAAGTCTTGCCGGCCATGGCTATCTCTGAGTCATGAATAATTCCCGCCCCATTCAATGCAATGCCTGAAAGAATCCCGCGCTCCATGAGTTTTATCAGTATGGGATTCAACCCCACCTTTATTACATGGGCACCCATGGCTAACAAGACCATACGTCCATTACGTACCGCAGTGCAAACCGCCTGGACCACGGCCTTAAAGTCCTTTGCAGCCAACTGGTTGGGGAGTAGCTCCAGGAAATTCTTTAACTTGAGGCCGGAAGAGACCGGTCGTGCAAAGTCAGAGACCGTAACCTTACTGGGACGATCATAGAGTGAATAGGTCTTGAGGCCGGATAGATCTATTGGTTCAGGATAGCTCATGTCTAAATTATACTGAACTAAAAATTTGCCGTTCCACAAGGTCGCATAACAGATGCCCAAAAAAGATATGGACCTCCTGAATCCGAGGGGTATCAGATGATGCCGCACATATGACCAAATCAGAACACTGATCCATCTTTCCGCCATTTCCCCCGGTAATACCCACGGTCTTTGCCCCTATTTCCTTGGCAACGGAGAGGGCTTTTAGCACATTAGGTGAATTTCCGCTGGTGCTGATTCCCAGGACCACATCCTTCGGTCCGGCAAGGGCCTGGACCTGTTTGGAAAATACCTGGCTAAAGTCGTAGTCGTTTGATATCGCAGTAAGGATAGATGTATCTGTGGTAAGGGCGATGGCAGGGAGTGGTTTCCTCTCCAGGCGGAAACGGTTTACAAACTCTGCTGCTATATGTTGGGCATCAGCAGCACTTCCCCCATTTCCGAAGAGGATAATCTTACCATTGTTTTCAAAGGCCCTGCAGGTCCATTGCGAAAGCTCAATGAGCTTTTGGCCGCACGACTCAAGGCTTTCCCTGTAGGCAGTTGTGGCGTCCTTAAGGGCATTTTCAAAAAAGACATTGTAATTCATCCCAATAAATAAATACCGGAATCCATGATTGTCAACCTTGGCTTTATGTTGGTTGTTACCGATTCCCGCCATGGAGTGAAGAGGCTGCCTAGACATCTGATCCTTACAGAGTCCGAGCGCCAGAGCTTGTCTGAAAGTATTTGACAACAACTATCACTAACTATAAATTAATTTGTTATTTGAGATACTTGGGCTAATGTCCACTTCCCAAAGAGCCTTAATATATAGGAAAAAACAGTAATGGCAGAGCCTTTGGCGGATCAGGTCATAGGTCAGATTAAACATGCAACCGAGCTTTATCACCGGCTCATGCTGGTCGTGGCTCCGGCAGGAGCAGGGAAAACCACCGCGCTCAAAGAAGTGCAAGAACGTGCTGGCGTACCGCTGATCAACGTCAACCTGGAGTTATCACGCCGGATGCTCGATCTTACTGAACGTCAGCGAGCGTTACGGCTTCCCCGGCTGCTGATGGATATTGTAAATGATGCTGCAGGTGACGTGGTATTGCTCGACAACATAGAGATTCTTTTTGACGTATCCCTGAAACAGGACCCTCTCCGGCTTCTCCAGGGACTTTCTCGTAACAAGACAGTGGTTGCTGCCTGGAATGGTTCCATTGATAGCGACCACATGACCTATGCCGTACCGGACCATCCGGAGTACCGTCGCTACGTGGTCCGTGATTTTCTGGTAATCTATCCGGCAGTCGTGCTATGAAGACAAGTAACGGAACCGCGAATGAACG
>JGI24025J20009_10003822_pt1 | contig 10107 bp, 10 predicted proteins | sample Cruoilmetagenom3_FD_20009 | JGI IMG/M metagenome (IMG submission 20009) | reverse complement strand
AACCATCAAAAGGTAGCGATCATCCCACCAGGCGTGGATATTCATCACTTTTATCCCATTCCACCGGACGAAGCCAAAGAAGCAATCGGTATATCGACAAATGAGCGTATGGCACTTTTTGTCGGTCGGATCGAACCACTTAAGGGGGTGGATACCTTGATCAGGGCGATGGCGATTGTGAAGCACAAGTGCCGCAACTTTGTGTGTCCGCATTACCTGGTCATCATTGGCGGAGATCCCGAGGAAGATGAGGAAAAATTGTCCGCTGAAATGAGGAGGCTGCAAACACTCTGCCGGGATTTAGGTTTAGATGAGATAGTACTTTTCCTTGGAAAACGGGCACAAAACACGCTGCCGTATTATTATTCTGCAGCAGAGGTCGTGGTTATGCCTTCGTTTTATGAGAGTTTTGGTATGGTTGCATTAGAAGCGATGGCTTGTGGAACTCCCGTAATTGCTTCACGGGTTGGTGGGTTAGCATTACTGGTGAAAGATGGGGTAACAGGATATTTCGTCCCAGCGCAGGATCCTGAGGCATTGGCTCAAAGATTGCGTACAGTATTTATCAATGAAGATCTTCGGAAACAATTAGGAATACAGGCTGCAGCATATGCCAGTGATTTCAGTTGGGAACGAATTACAGCTCAAATTTTGAATGTTTACCAAACGATGGTGCAAACAAAAAGCTGAAAACTCAAATTTGATCTCATCACTATCTGTAAATGAGGCATTGTGATTGAAGGTCAATCTTTATTTTGTTTTATCCCATTTTTGCTATTTCGCAGATGACGGGCATTTTTGATAACGTCCTTGCCAAACCGCTCTCGCAAATCATCGACCGCTTTGATAAGATTCATTCTCTTCTCGTGTTCATCATCCCAGAGGCTGAGTTGGTGGATGGGCGGACCCAGGTTGCTAACGCCTACACCAATCAAACGGACGAATCTCCCCCTGGTCCAGTTTTCCCTAAAAATTGTTTCTACTGCTTCGTATATTTCCTGGTCGAGATTGGTTGGTGAAGTGAAGGTTTTCTGGCGGGTGATAGTTGTGAAATCTGACCACCGCAGTTTGATCTGGACGGTTGTTCCCGCTAAATTCCTTTTTCGCAGCCGCCGACCGACTTGCTCTGAGAGATTCCGCAAAGTTGATAACAACACTTCTTCAGTATTCTGATCTTTGGAATAGGTTACCTCATTNCTGACTGATTTAACACNGTGCTCCAGACTAATGGGACGATGATCGATGCCTTGTGCGCGCTCACGGAACTCAGAACCATAATGACTGAAGAGCATTGAAAGCGTTTCATCNGGCGTTTTTGCGAGGGCTCCAATCGTTGCAATCCCGATGTTGTTTAATTTCTCAGCTGTTTTTGGACCAATCCCCCATAGAGACCTGACTGGCAGGGGACTCAGAAATGCTGCTTCTTCACCTGGGGGGATGATGGTGATTGTATTGGGTGGCACCGGCTCTTTCTTTTGTGATTTTCCCCAGTCATTCGCGATCTTAGCGACAAGCTTATTGGTTGCTCCTCCAATCGAGATGGGGAGATTGAGCTGTTGGTTGACTCTGTTCTGCAAAGTTTTTGCTATATCAATCAGTGATTCCGGTATACCTGTGACATCCATGAATGCTTCATCTATGGATATTTTTTCTATGAAAGGTGTTATATCAATCAGCGCCATGACCTTTTTTGACATCTCGCTGTAATTTCCAAGCCGATGGGAGACCACGATCAGATTTGGGCAAAGCTGTATGGCGCGGCTCATCGGCATGGCAGAATGTACCCCGTATATCCGGGCTGCATAAGAACAGGAGGCGACCACACCGCGTTGATCGGCTTTTCCACCAACTGCAAAGGGTTTACCTCTTAATGTTGTGTTATGCAATTCTTCCACAGCACAAAAGAATGCATCCAGGTCAAGATGAAGAATTTTCCTTACCATAAGGATGATTATATAACAATTGGTTTTCGTAGATTTCCCGAATTGTATCTTCGATAGGTTGATCCTGGACAGAGAGGTCACTGATCCTGTATTTCGAAGATAAAGAATTGATCAGTTTTGATGCAGAAATATCCTGTCGCTTGAAACTGTAAATGACTGTATTCCCTTCTCTAAATGTAAATTCCGTTTTCTGCAATTTTGGTTGAGGATAATATTCAGCAAAACCCACTCTGAGAGTCTTGACCGCCGTAGGTTGTTAGGAGATTGGCTAAGTCACCATCGAAGAGGATCTTTCCAAGGTCGATGATCAAAACTCTTTCGCATAGTTTAACAAGGTCTGACAGATCATGTGTTGTAAGCAGAACGGTTGTTTGATGCTCTTGGTTGATGTACCGAATAAAATCGCGGATGTTTTGTTTAGCGACGACATCCAGTCCGGTGGTAGGTTCATCCAAAAAGACTTTTTTGGGGTCGTGTAACAGTGCTGCGCAAAGGTCTGCCCGCATACGCTGCCCTAAAGAAAGGGAGCGTACAGGGATATCCATAATAGAAGATAGATCCAAGATTTACTGAAATTGTTTTATGCTCTTTTCAAATTTCCTGTTTGGTATCTCGTAGATAGATTTGAGCAGGTCGAGAGAATCTCTTACTGGAAGATCCCACCAAAGGGTTGTTCGCTGACCGAAGACTGCGCCTATTTCCTTGACATACTTTTTACGATCCTTCCAAGGGATGTATCCATCAACGATCACTTCTCCTGAGGTCGGGACGAGTAATCCTGTCAGCATTTTTATGGTTGTTGATTTACCAGCGCCGTTTTGGCCAATGTATCCAACCAGTTCTCNCTGTTCGATATCGAAGCTTATCTTATCCACAGCGTGTATCAGGTCATATCGGCGGTCAAATAGGTTGCTGAAAGCACCGAAGAAGCCTTTGTGGTTTTTATAATTTTTGTAGGTTCTTCCCAAAGCCTTTACATGAATAATGGATGTCATTTCTAACTTCCTGTACTCTGATGATTATTTATACCAAATTTCCAGAAACGTAGTGCAAGCCAGAGAATGATGCCTGCAACCAGTGGTGCAATAAAATGGACAACAGCGGGTGCCAGTAATGGGTCTGTCTTGTCTAGAATATAAACCGCTGGATAATAGCTCAGGAAAATTGCAGGCACAACTATCGTAAAGAGCATTCGGATTGCTCTGGGAAAGATGTGCATGGGGTAAGACATGATCTCGCTACCGCCATATGTGAAGATATTTAGAATTTCTAAACGCTNCATGGTCCAAAAGGTNGTTGTGGCACCTATGATGAAAAGACTGCCGAAGAAGATCACCAGGCTGAATGATAANACAGGGATGTAGAGAATTTTCCANNNTGTNCANTNGACATTGTTGATCAGGCTTAATCCAAATAGAAAAATTGTAAAACCTTCAGCAATTCTCCCCAGCCGGCGTAAGACAAAGCGCGATCCAAATACCTGCAAGGTGATATTCACCGGACGGAGTAATAATTGATCAAACTGGCCTTTCCTCACCATAGGACCAAAAGCATCGTAATCAAAACCACTAAATATCATATCCATAACCCCAAAGCTAAATTCGGTAATTCCCCAGATTAATGCGACTTCCCCAAGTGTCCAACCACCAATTTGATCAAACCTTGTGAATGTGAGGGCAAAGGCAACGAAGAAAAAACCCATGATCATTGATGAGCTAACTACCTCCATGGCAAAGGATAGAGGGTATTGCAGCTGGGAAAGAATTTGGATTTGGAGCAGTTTGAAGAGAAGTTTTAAAGATTTATGCATTTTAGCCACCCTGAATGACCAGTTTTCGAAACCCAAGGGCAAGGATAAAGTGATCGAGGATCACTAGTGCAACAATCCAGAAGAATTGGACCAGCAAGCTTTGAAGGAGTGTCGTTCCCTGAACATTGCCCAGGAAAATCTGGATCGGGATATATAAGCTGGCACCAAAGGGTGTTGCTCTTGAAANTTTTGCCAACCAANCNGGGNAAAGGGCTAANGGCATAAAAACCCCTGAAAATATCCAGCTCAATCCAAAAGCGAAGCGTCCGATCCCAAGGGCATTTGGTGTCCAAAATGCAGCCAGGTTGACCATGAATCGCCAACCAAAACTGATCAGCAAGCTAAATATTAATGAAATCAGGAAAGCACCCCACTGCAGGATATTTTGGGGGAGAACGATATCATAGAAGAGCGAAAAAACCACAAAGAGGGGCATGCTGCGGATAAGAAAAGAACCAAGCGCACGACCTGCATCAATGCCCAGCCAATACAGGAAATAATTCATTGGTTTTAATAAATCAGTTCCAACCTTCCCATCATTTATTGTGTTCATAAGTTCGTACCAGTGGAAGAAACTTAAAAACCCAATGACGGCTTGTGTAAGACAAGCATAGGTGATTGCTCCCTTGATAGACAACCTGTTAACCGAGGTTTGATCCTGGTAAAGAGCGATCAGAACGGATGCTCTGAAAAAACCAAATATGAGGTTGGTGAGCAGGCCAGAGAGATGTTAGCAGCTCGGTAAGTCAGTTGGCGCCGAAAGGATGTGCGTAATGTAGCGAAAAAACAGTCATCGTTTTTGGAATAGTACTCACCGTGTCAACTATAGACGATGTTTATATCACAACTGATTTTAGGGTTTCTTTGCGATAATGGATTTGATCGTTTGTGAAGTATTGTCTGGTGCATTGGTAATAATCCAATTCCACCCTTGAATTAACTCTGATTTCTAATTCTCATGGAGCATTCACCTCATCTGAGTATTTAAAAAAGGCTGCATCCATTGGGATACAGCCGTAAATTAAACAATGTAGGTGTTATATGTCAAGGTTACGGACTTCCTTGGCGTGGGTTTGAATGAAACGCCGGCGGGGGGGGACTTTGGACCCCATCAGCATATCGAAAGTGCGATCGGCTTCAGCAGCATCTTCGATGTTCACGCATAACAGTGTCCTGTTTTCTGGATTCATCGTCGTGTCCCAGAGCTGATCCGGGTTCATCTCTCCTAAACCCTTATAGCGCTGCAAACTATACTTCCCACCATTTGATGTAATTTCCTTTATGATTGTTTCACGTTCCTCTTCCGAGTAGACATATTTCTTTGATTTACCATGTGATATTAAATAAAGGGGAGGTTGTGCGATGAAAAGGTGACCGCTTTCGATCAAGGGCTGCATGTAGCGGAAGAAAAAGGTCAGCAGCAAGGTGCGGATATGGGCACCGTCCACATCAGCATCAGTCATGATCACAATCCTGCCATATCGCAACCCATCCAGGTTAAACCCTTCACCAATACCGGTACCCAAAGCAGAGATCAGAGCTATAACCTCTCGATTATTTAAAATTTTGTCCAAACGGGCACGTTCTGTATTGAGAATTTTTCCCCTCAAGGGAAGGATAGCCTGGAAATGGCGATCTCGACCTTGCTTGGCTGAGCCGCCAGCTGAGTCACCCTCTACGATATACAGCTCAGTGCGTTCAGGATCTCTTTCAGAACAATCGGCCAGTTTTCCTGGTAGTGTCAGGCTTTCAAGGGCGGATTTCCGGATCACGAGATCGCGCGCTTTTCGGGCTGCAGCTCGTGCTCGTGCAGATGTCAAACATTTTTGAATGATCTTCTTCGCTGTTGAAGAATTTTGTTCCAAAAAGCTGCTTACCCCATCATTCAAGACTTGCTGTACATAAGTTTGTACTTCGGGGTTCATCAACTTGACTTTAGTCTGACTTTCAAACTGAGGATCAGGATGTTTGATACTCACGATAGCAGTGAGCCCTTCACGTGTATCATCCCCTGAAAAATTGGGATCAGAATCCTTTAACAGATTATTCTTTCGTGCATAATCGTTGATGGAACGTGTCAGAGCCATTCGTAAACCCGTCAGGTGCGTCCCGCCGTCGATTGTATTGATGGTGTTTGCGAATGCGTATACAGATTCTGAAAAAGATTCAGTATACTGGAACGCGACTTCAACACCGATATTGTCAATCTCTTTTTCAATATAGACCACTTCGTGAAGTGGGTCGCGGTTTCGGTTGAGATATTTAACGAAGGATGAGATGCCACCTTCAAAATAGAAGGCAATCTCTTTATCATCCCGTTTATCAACCAGGTTGATCGTCACCGCACGGGTAACAAAGGCCATTTCACGGAAACGCTGCGCTAATGAATCAAATTTATATGAAAATTCGCCCTTAAAAATGTTTGAATCGTACCGAAATGTTGTGATGGTACCGGTTTTAGATTTAGGTGCTTTGCCAATGACTTTAACTGTTGCCAGAGGTTTTCCTTCTTTATAGCGTTGAAAATAAATTTTCCCATCTCGATAAACGCTTACCTCGCACCATTCAGAGAGAGCATTGACCGCTGAAGACCCAACGCCATGCAAACCACCGGAGACTTTATAGCTCCCCCCACCAAATTTGCCGCCAGCATGCAGGGTTGTCATGACGACTTCCAATGCTGAGACTTTCTTCTCGGGATGTAAATCCACTGGAATGCCGCGACCATTATCTTCGATTGTGACACTTTCATCTTCATTAATTGTCACATCAATACGATTACAAGAGCCTGCAAGTGCTTCATCAATAGAATTATCCACCACTTCGTAGATCAGGTGGTGAAGTGCTTTGATGTCTGTTCCGCCAACATACATACCAGGCCTGCGACGAACTGCTTCGAGGCCTTCCAGGACTTGAATATCATTTGCATTATAGGATAGCGGTTTTTTTTGCAATCTTGTTACTCCGTTTTTCAGTTGTTTTTGGTGTTATTTTGCGGATTCCAACTTCTTATTCATTACCGATTGGGTGAATCTTGTTGCATCTATGAAATAATGAAATGATGAAGCGATAACCGCTGTTACGATGAAGGCATGCCCCAGGATACCTACGAAAAGAAACCAATTATCTACCGAAGGCGATCGCCAAAGATAGTCCATACCTTCCATCAGTACGATGGATAAAATGAGGAACAGTGACGTTTGTCCCATTGATGTTTTGACGACACTTATGCTGGTCATCATTGCCGATATCAGGTTTTGTTGATAAAGAAAAATGCAATGCGGCGTGAAAATCAATGGCATGACTACCCATATAATGAATACACTGGCAATGATCAACACGAATTGGCCAATTGATGGACTGATCAGGGTGATCAATGTAAATATTAACAGGAGTGGGATGCTGATAAGAAGAATTATGATCAATAATAAGAAAGGCATCAGGATGATCTGGGAAAAGACCTTCAGGTGGGATTTTATGTCATTATCTTGTGTTGATTTAATGACCTGTCCAGAAATTAATCTATAATAAATGCTTCCCAGCAAGTAGCCTATTAGTAAGAATAAGATCGAAACGCCAAGAACTTGAAGGTTTGATTTAAGGCTGAATATTAATGGGTTGCCTATTGGGTTTAGAAAGGATGGTTTTGATACCATTAAACTTGGAACACCAATTGGTAATGTTCGAAGTGATGATGCCAGATTAAAGTCAGTGATTATTTGCTGCCAGTAGTCCTGGTAGGATTCAAGAATCTCTGCATATCCTATGTTGTCAATGTTAGGCAGTTTGGTCATCCCATTAATTAAAGGTGCGAAATATTCATCCACTCGCCATGCAGGACCAAACCAAAGGAATAAATCCAGAAGGATCGGCAGCAGGATCAAATAGGGTTTATTAGCGATAGTATTAAACCCGGAAAGCAATGCCTGGATGATATTTGGTTTTTCAAACCGAGATTCAGAACTTGTGTTCATACAAACAAGAATTTTACCACATTAGCGTGTTATTGGCTATTTATACTGTATGTAAAATCAGGCATTACCTGCTGGACGCTTCATTTAATTAAAAACAATCGATTATGAAATAATAGAGCTGTCTATCATCGCATGGTAAAATCTAACCATGCGAATTCGTGATAGTCTACCTGAGATCAACCGCCTCTCAATTGCAAGCGCAGCGATAATGCTTGCGTTTGCATTAACGCAATTAATCACGTTCCCTGCTCAGTCATTTTCATTTGCGCTATTTGGTGTTCTCATAGAATTCGTCCTGGATTTCAGCACGATTACCACGATTTTGACGGTATTTCTGGCTGCTACTGGGGTGCAGTGGTTGATCATATCGCATCCAAGCTGGGAGCGCCATGAGACACCCTGGGAATCAATTCAAAATTGGATTGTTCCTGTGTTGACGACCCTTGTAATTGGGGTAGCATTGAATGCCTTTGCTGGCAGTCCTTTATGGTGGGTTGTTTATGTCCTTGGGAGTTTACTGTTAATTGCCGTCTTCATTGCAGAATACAATAGTATTGCTGTAGAAGATGTTCGTCATCCAATGGCGATAATAGGATTAACGGCACTTTCATTTGCGCTTTACTTACTCCTGGCAATCGCATTATTTTCAGCCAAATTGCGACTGTATATTCGTCTGCCATTATTAGCGGTTGGTGGAATGGTGGTTATCTCACGGTCCCTGTATTTAAGATTAAGAAATTGGGAAATGATTTGGGCAGGAGTTGGCAGTTTGATCGTTTCTGAGATCGCAGTCGGGTTACATTACCTTCCATTTTCCCCAATCCAAAAAGGAATGCTTTTGGTAGGGATGACATATGCTCTAACAAGTATTGTCTTGGGAATCAAGGATAAGCGCCAGGGTATGGCTTTTTGGATTGAGCCTGTGTTCATGTTCGTTCTATTGATATTGGTAAGTTTTATCTGGGGTTAGTGTGACNCCCTGACTGCATACGTGTTCTCCTCATTTTTAATTGTTCTAAAATAAAGTGATCTAAGATTTCGGCGATGCAGTTCGCTGGCAAGTCCNCCAAGCAAGATGCGGCTTTTCCCGCATGCTTCGACGCCAATGCTGTCAAGAACTTCAAGTGGATTCTTCCTGCGTCTGGCAGCAATGACTGCTTTTCTGATGGATTTCAGGTAAGTAATATTTTCTCTGACTTTTTCTTCTACTTCACCCCGTAAAATGATATCGCCGTGTCCCTGTATGATATTTTCCAAACCCATGTTGGTGAAACTTTGTGTAGTGAATATATATTGATCCAGATCACCATCAACAATGAAGGGTATGGGCATGAAGGCATCCCCTGCAAACAGAACTCGATCTTCCTCAACCAGGACAGAGATACCATCTTCTGAATGGCCAGGGGTGGGGAATAATACCAAATGCTTTTTTCCCACTTGGAGGGTAAGTTTTCCTTTTTGAAAGGTAATTTGCGGGGGGATGATGGTTAATTGCTTATATAAGGGGTTTTCTTGACTGGCGATTTCCAGGGCTGACGGTGTGCGTTCAAGAAGTAATTGCCGACACCGCTCATGTCCGATGATGGTCGCCCCCGGGAAAAAGCAATTCCCCCAGCAGTGATCCGCATGGTGGTGAGTGTTGATAACATAACGGACAGCCAAACCTATTTTATGTTCAACGAACTCTCGTAATGCCAGGGTTTCTTGAGGCATTAAAGTATCCACGACCACAGCCCATTGCGGACCAACAATCACACCAGCAGTAACCTGTGCATATATATCGCTTTGGAACCAGTAAACGTTTTCAGATACGCGTTCGCGTTGCATAAAACCAATCCTGATTGCTGTAGTAATGTTCAGCAAAGAATAGCACAAATTAAATTAAAAGTCAAAAAATGGGGAGTTATTTATAGTAAGATTTGGCGATAAAAATGCTTGCTAAAACTAACAAGATCAAGCTGCCGGCAGCACCGATCCAAAGATAGAACCACCGGATACGCTGTGGTTCTTGTGCACTTACGCTATCCTTTGATCCTGCCGGGGCTTGGACATCTGTGTCACTTCTGTCAACATTGTTATCTCCAACAGGTGCAGGTGTGTTGGTTGCCAACTGATTATCTTTAATTTCTTCATTCGGGTATCCAGATGTTGAGACAAGCCCATTTTCATCAACCGGGTATCCTGCAGAAGGGTTCTCAGCTGTCAGGTCGATTGTGGTGGAAGTACGCATTGTCTGGGACCCTGTTGGAGTGGGGTTGAAGGTTCTGGCCTGGGTTGGGTTTTCACTGGGAGTGGATGTTCTCGGTCGATAAATAGATGTTGGAGATCGATAATAATAACGCGTGGGTGTTCGACTTGGATAGGGTGAGCGTGTTGGGTA
>JGI24025J20009_10003821_pt1 | contig 10109 bp, 11 predicted proteins | sample Cruoilmetagenom3_FD_20009 | JGI IMG/M metagenome (IMG submission 20009) | reverse complement strand
TTTAACGCTCGATCAAAGTTTAGCATAGTTCATGAGATATATCTCATTTAATTTAAAGATTTTTGATGGAAATGAACGCTAATTAGCAACAAGTCTATTAAATATTTCGGAGGAAGTTTTGGGTGTTGACGTTCCGGAGTTTTGACCTAACACCCAACAAATTGACAGTTTCAATTAGATAGGCGCTTCTACCTCCATCTTCTCATTGTAGCTATCGAAATAAACACTGCTGCCCAATTGCATCGGTGTTACCATCCCCCCAATGTTCATCTCAAGCTCTACCCGGTTTTCCACCCTCATAATATGATAGCTATCTTTCTCAATCCAATATCTAATACTAAAATCCTTCAACTCTTCTTCCCTGATCGTTTCAAGACCTGTCCCGGTTTTTCTCATCTGCTCGAGGACTTCCTCATTATCCGGGATGATATCCAGTACCCAGCTATCATCCTCTTTATACATCGTTGCATTCGTGGCGTTGAGCAAAATTGAGCGTTGTTGTGCCAATACATCATAATCACGTTCCCACATAGAGCCATAATAACCGCCCAACTCCTGCATCTGCCACAAGCCGTTTGATTCTCGTGTGTATGCCGTATCACCGATAACGACCACTTCCACCGAACGATCCATCGTTGTTATCGTCGACCGCATCTTCTTATTTCTGTAATCCACGCATCCTTCTCCGCTTAACATATCGATAACCTCTCCTTGTGCTGGCATCGAGAGATTGGTGGAGATGGTGAACCGATACGATTTAGTATCTTTTGAAGCATCAATCGCTCTAAGGCTCAATGCGTTGGCATCAGTGATTTCACGGTGTGAGGTGTAGTAAAATACGGAGGAGATCGTCAACGCTATGACGGTAATAGCTACCAACAATTTAATATCAATAGACATGGACACTCGCCTCGGCAGATTCTTGTATTCTCTTCAGTCCGTCTTTGCTGATCTTTAAACTTCCTGTCCAATCTCATAACGCTTTGATATAGGACCTCAGGATTGGTACAGAAAGCAATCTTGCAACGATCTTAAATCCCATGATTACTGTGGAAGAGTAACCACAACTTAATTGAGCAAGTACAACAGAACAGACCCAACAGATGACTGCAATGCAGATAGATATCAAGCATGAGTACAAGAGACAGACGATCCATGTCCTGATCGGGATGATCGTCCTCGCGTTTCCGTTCCTGCCTCTGCAGTATCTCGTACTGCTATCGCTTCTCTTATTCCTCTTTGTCCTGTTAATGCCGCAGTCAGGCAGACTCTTTGGAATCCTGACGTATCACGGGTCGGGTGTAGCCATCAGAAGACCCCTGGGCGCGATCTGTCTCAGCGGGAGTATGTTGCTCCTGCTTCTGATCGCATGGATGCTCACATTCACCGGGTACGAGTTTCCGGTCTTCATCATCGGAGGCGCGATAGCGATCACCACCTTCGGCGACGGCATCGCGACGATCCTGCGCGTTGCCAATCAGGCAAGATACGAGGTACTCGGCAACATCAAGTACCCTGAACGCGGGTATTCCGAGAGAAGGACAAAACCTGAGTCTATCAAGGTCAGTTTGACGCTTCTCTTCACCGGAACCGTTTTTTCATTCCTGATCGGATGCTGGATCCTGCACTGGACAGAGCCCACATCGTTTCCGGTGTCGCTCCAGCTGGTCTTCTTCATCTCGGTCATAGGAGCCATAACAGGCGCGCTTCTCGAATGCATCTCGACAAGGGTTCATGACAACATCACGGTTCCAATCGGCTCTGCGATGGCGATGTGGCTCTTCCTCAGTTTCGGGTATTCGGTCTCATACCTATCAATGATGCTTGCGCTCGCTTTTGCACTGATACTCGGGTATCTGGCATACAGGGCAGGGATTGCTGACATCTCGGGACTGCTCAGCGCAACCCTTGTCGGAGTTCTGATCATCGCATTCACGGATGTCTGGTGGTTTCTGCTTCTCCTGGCATTTTATTTGCTCGGAGGCGGATTTACAAAGTATAAATACAAGTATAAACAGTCGCTCGGGATTGCGCAGGGAAAAGGCGGAGCAAGGGGTTATAAGAATGTCTTCAGCAACAGCATCGTTGCGATCGCTGCAAGCGTCTGCTATCCGATATTTCCGGAGGCGGCAACCATGATCCTTTATGTATACCTTGGCTCGGTTGCGACCGCGACTGGTGACACGCTTGCAAGCGAGATCGGGACGACGTACGAAGGAAGCCCCCGTATGATCACCACCTTAAAGAAAGTTGACCCCGGCGTCGATGGGGGCGTATCTTCACTCGGCGAGGCTGCTGCGATATCCGGATCTATTGCAATCGCGCTCCTCGCGCTCCTCTTTGGGGTGATCGAGGTAGACGCTGCCTGCATCCTCGGGATATCGATCGTTACTATAAGCGGATTTCTCGGCACGAACATCGACAGTCTTCTCGGCGCAACCATGCAGCAGCGGGGCATCCTCTCGAATAACGGCGTGAACGTCGTCTCAACCGCTATCGGTGGCATCGTGGCTGGTGCGATCTGGATGGCTCTGGCGTGACGATGGTGTCGGTGTTCCTGTGAAGACGCTGCATCCGATCTTGAGAATGATCCATAGCGTGGGTGGGGTTTTTCGAGTTGGTGAGAAGTGTTTCGTCATATCAGCTCAACGCCACCAAGTTAACAGCTCCATTTGATGCGGAAGTTGATTGATCTCCGAAACATGTGTAGCTACAAAGTATGTTATTAGTCTTGTATGCACGTCACGAACAGCGCACACACATCCGATTACTTCGTTCATCTCTTCCATTTTGCACGAAAACCAAGATACAGAAGCAGCCCACCAACAAAAACCAGCACAACACCAATCACAAGATGCATTTCTGCCGGAATACTGACCTCCTTCATTGCCGGTGCTGCCGGCGCAAGTAGATCCTTGGCAGCACGATACATCTCCGTGATTCCACCGATCAGGGTCAACGCCCCGGATACCAGCAAAAAGAGAATTCGGGTCTGCTTGTGTGGATACAAAACACCTCTGCCTTTGTTGGTAAGTTCCCAATAAACCCATTTGCGGCTGTCATCTTTTTTACAAAACCTGCCTCGACCAATCTTGTTAAATGCTCATGTACAGTGGATTTAGAAAGATTTAACGCATCTGTTAATCCTGTTATGGTCATACGTCTTGAAGAATCGAGTGATTTGAGAATGGCGACTCTCGTATCAGATGATAAAACATCAATAGAATCTTTGTCTATGATAATCTCTTCTAGTGGCATAAAATCACAAGAGTTCCGCATCGGTTATATCTCTTTCCGATTATTCATTCAGGCTACTGCCATTCCAATTCACTCCCATACATGTTCCATGCCCATGCCCATGTATAATCCACAAATACAACAGAACTCTCCCGCTCTATATACACGGCACGCACATCCTTCAATGTACCGATCTCTGTAGTTATATCAGTGGGTCTCGAGAATTCCAGTTCGATATAATCAGCATGTTTCTTTCGCTCTGGCATATTCCAATCTTCTTCGACACCTTTAACCCTACAATTTATACTTTTTGTGATATTTAATATCTCACCTCTTGCTTCACGATGTCCTTCTGATCCGGGCGTTAACACAATGCTTTCACCACTCTCATACCCGATGGTGATTTTGTCAGTGTGCGGGTATTCAAAATACCAGTATCCTGCAAGGATGGTGAGCAGAATTATCACTATTACTTTTAATATTTTCATATCTTCTAACTCCATTTTAAATTATAAAAATAAAGAGGGGGAGAGTGCCCCCTGATTCGTTTTCAGGTCGTTGTGATATTCGTATGTACATTCACCCGGTTTCGCTATTTCGTGTAGTCCATGCCCACAACCTCACCCGAATGAGCATCCACCTGGATTACAACCATTGAGATTATTGGTCCTTTTAGGGTCATCTGCACATCCTCGAACGTCACCGACCAGAAGAGGGTATAATCTCCATATATCGGCTTGTCCCGATCTAGCAGGTTGAAGGGGCGACCGATGACAAGTTCTGTGTAGACATTGTCAGCATTCTCGACTCTCTTCTTCAGAACATCTGAAAGATTAAGCCCCTCCGCCTTTGCTGTATCCATCGCCTCTTTGTCCATTATCTTTGGGTTAACGTCCACGCTTATGTCATGCCAGACCTTTCTGAACGATACCAGATTTCCGCATTTGTCAAGTCTGGCATTGATAAATCCACCTCTGACTGGGATGCTATCGACATACTGCTCCCATAGCAAGACGAAATTCCCATCATCATCGGTTCTCACGGCGGGTTCACCCAAACCGTCCGGAATATCAGTGATACGCCTCACATTCTCAAGAGCGATCGTGGCGACGTTCTCTGCACTCACTGTCTCGCATGAAACTTCATCGCCCACCTCTCTGTGGTCGCCCATTCCTATTATCTCGCCGTTGGATGCGTCTACCTTCACACGCACAAGTCCTCCTTCCCACGAAATCTCCCAGTACGTCTTGTTCCATCCATGGTCGTTTATCAGGTTGGCATTGCAATCCCCCGGCGGTGAATAACCCACATTCCGCAGTATATCCCGGGTGACATCATACGAGATCGATGGTTTTGCAATGTCCGGATCCAGTTTCGATATTACGTGCCTTGGACTGAAACTTTCAGCATGTTCATCTCTATCGAAGAACGTGTGTGCCGATATACTACCAAAAATCACTGCAACCAGTATTATCGCACCTATCCATATTCTTGTCTTCATTTACATACACCGCCTATGGGATAAGGCTGACATCGGAACCAAACATTCTGATATTCCCATCAGCTGCTGGAACATCTCCTTCTGCATTATCCTTTGCCGTTTCAACACTGTCACAGTCCTCAATGGCATAATGGTAAAACCGGTCCGTGAAGTCATACGCAGTATCGCTACTAACCGCATACCTCCAGCCCATGTATGCCTCAGCTCCGTTCTCCTGGAAACTTTCAGGCAGATCGTTCTGCCACCAATCCGAATCCCCTGAGTAGCAGGCGCTTGCATATGCAAACCGCATCGTGTCAAACTCATGTGGGTCACTCAAGTCTGGTATATCCGCAGGATATATCTTCTCGTCATCTCCTGCGATCAGGTAGTTCTTACCTGATAATGTTTGACTTCCATGTCCGGAGAAGTACCAGATATCTGCGTGGGGCAGGCTATCATCCAGAATATCGTCTTTATCCCAGTTGGGATAATAGGATTCTGCATAATCGGCATCGGTGTAATCCGCCACCAACTCTGCCTCTTCTTCGAATGGGTCTATTCCATGGCAATCCGACCACGGTATCGCCTGGACTGTGGATGCTGCCATAGCTAACGTTACAAGCAGTGCTGTTGCCACTGCTCTGATTGTTGTTCCTGTTCTCATATTGTATTTTACCTCTTTTGGTTTGCGTTCTATCTTTTCCCGGAGGCACGACCAAAACCTTAAGTAACCATGAGGTGTTAACTTGATCCTGCCTTCGGGCGGTTCTCGGGGTTCGGCTTGCTCTTGCGAAAACATCCCGAACCTCCGCGTTTCTCTGACACATGCTGTGTCATAATATAATACGTTTTAAACATCATTTATAAACTCATCGAAATCGTTCGGTCAAAACCGAACAACCTTGATTTCAGGTGGAAGTGAAAACGCCTCGAGACGGACCCTCTTCGAATCACGACGTTAAATCTCCAACAATCCCGGATCCAGTGGGATAACGGTCTGCTATCAGAACTTTCAGGAACGGTGTTTGATTCAAAAGGTCAACCGGTCCCACTACTCCGTAGTAAACGATGAAATAATCACCTTCGTGTCCGAATGTATTTTTATAGACCAGAAAATACCCGGACGTTGTTTCACATTCGTATTTGGTGGCATCGAAATTTTTTGGGGTATATCTCGATCCTTTGCTTATATTCAACTCCACAGTTGAAACTCGTCCGTGCTCTTCTATGTACCGGTACAACTTCTTCTCTGCCCGTGAGAACTCTTCGCTATCATCAAAGTACCATTCACCTGCCAGATATCGGTCATCCGATCCCGTTCGTGAGTAGTTTGCATACCCGCAGTACTGCGAAAGCGCTGGAAAGAAGGGGGGTGATGCACCTTTCTTTCTATCGCCGATCAATGAGAAATATTCTGCGAAAGTCTCATTTACGACCACTCCCCCCAATGGTATATATTCTGCGAGAACCGTCTCATTTATGCAAGTCCCATTTGCAGCCATATCATCTAATATCGCTTCCACAGCACTCACATTAAATTCTTCATCGACATAATCCGGAGAGGGAAGATACCATACCTGCATGCAATCGGAAGGAGGGTATCCGGCGAGTGAAACAAAAGGAAGAACGATAAACCACACAAACAACCCCGCAACCATAAACAATGCCGCTATCGCAGCTATTTTACTCATTTTGCTTTTAAACATTTATTATCCCCGAATTTGTAAAAAAATAAAAAAATGGGTGGTTAAGGTCTCACCCATGTGGCCATTGCTGCCCACCAGTTACCAAACGCTATCATGTGGGTATGTTCGTCCCATGTGTCGTGTATGAATACATAGTCTTCGTCATAATCACTGTACCCAAGAGCAGTAACACTGTGCTCTCCGTACGGTTGGGACTGCCCGCTGCCTGTGCCACCCTGTAGCATGCTGATTACAAACGGTTTGCTTGCATCAACCTCGGCTTTTACTTCACTCCATGTCATCCAGCAGTCATTGCTTGCGTCGAAGTTGCTGTATCCGTGGTTTTCACAGACTTCTTCTATGCCACCAGAAATTTCCCATGGCCAAGTTGCTTCATTCCCTGGCCACTCAGTTCCCATCGCAACCGCCAACTCCTCTATCAACGTCGTCTCACTTGGAAAATTCGGATAACCATGACTATCCCAATACCCGAGAACCATCCCAGACGCGGTTGGAGAGCATCCACAATGCCATTCATATGCAGGCACGCCGCTGATCCACCCCAATCCGCGTGACGACGCTGGACCTTCCGGAGAAGTTGTTTTCATCTTCTCTTCGAGAGCGTCCCAGAGTGCGTTTGCTTCCTGCCTTTTCATCTGCTGTTGTTCAAGCAAGTCCTTCTCATCTATCGGTATCTCCACTCGAGATTCACCGAGATCGACGATTACTGGCACTGTCAGATCCACCACTACACAGTCTACGACCTCTCCCCTATCATCGATCAGAGGATACTCCGCATAGTAGAACGTTGCGCCAAGATAGAGCGGTTTCGCTTCTCCGGCGGTCAACCCGTTCTCATCGGCACGTTCCTGTGCCAGCGTCTCAGAACGTGTTGTGAGTTCTGTTATTGCATCAGGCGTTCTACCCTCTGAAAACTCAAGAATTGGGTAGTTATCCCTCGTTGCTGAAACAAGGATGTAGCCTGCGTACTGTCCGTTCCCGATTACGTTGAAGGCATAAGCCGACTTTTCGCCATCGAGATCGTAGTAAACCGTGGATTGTTCCACAGTTGCTTCCTGCCATTCCGAGTAGTTATCTATGAACGTCGGAATGTATTGCACATAGAATGATGCAACTGTTTCGGCATCTTCTATGCTGACACTGGTAGCTGCAGATGCTGGCGCAGATACCGCTGCTATGAGCAGCACTGCCATCATGGCTGCTATTCCGAATCCTTTCGGTTTCGTTCTTCCTTTCATGTCGTTTTCCTCCTTGTAGGTTATGTTCTATCGCTCCCCGGAGGCATGACCAAAACCTTAAGTAACCATGAGGCGTTAACTTAATCATGCCTTCGGGCGGTTCTTGGGGTTCGACTTGCTCTTGCGGAACATCCGAACCCCGCGTTTCTCTGACACATGCTGTGTCACGGCATAATATCTTTTAAACATAGTTTATAAACCCAATCGGCATCGTTCGGTCAAAACCGAACAACCTTGATTTCAGGTGGAGGTGAGGGATAGATTATGTCAGTCAAGCGCATTTCGAGCATATTCACACAGGGCGATTCTTTCTCTCCGTTATCCTCGTCCCGGGTTCTTCGCCAAACAAGAATCTCGCGATCATACCCGGCCTTGCCGCATTGAATATGCACAAATCAATCCTGATCCCGAGCAGTTCACGAACCTTGCCAAGCATTCCGCCTCACATCGGCGCTCCTCTGAGCCACGGATATGGGATCGCACCGCCTCGAACGTCTCTGGCGTGATCTCCGGGATTGTCCTGCCGTCTGCGATCACGCCATCGACAGTCTGCTCGGTGCAACCCTGCAGCAGCGCGGCATCCTCTCAAATAACGGCGTGAACGTCGTCTCAACCGCTATCGGTGGCATCGTGGCTGGCGTGAGTAATTTCTTGCCAGATACAGGTTTTAAGAGAATGCCATCGCAAGTTCCGCTTCCAGAAAAGGATTCATGGAAGCGTTGTACCCGTGCCCCTCTGCCTCGATTACATGCAGCGATTTCGGCTCACCGATTTTTATGTAAGTCTGCTGTGCGCTACTATATGGGATGACCGGATCGTTTGAGGAATGGATCATCACAAACGTTCTCGGGCTGATCTCATCCGGATACGTGTCAGGATCAACCGATCGATAAAACCGGATCACTTCAGGGTCTTTCATTCGCCCTGAAGCAACCAGCGCATCGATCCCGTAGCCGCACGTACTGATCGCAACAACACCCTGTGCCCTCTCGTCAAGAGCGCATCCGATGATCGCGAACCTGCCGCCGTTGCTCTCGCCGAGATACAGAATCCGGTCAGGATCGACCTCTGGCTGCCGCCGCAGCACCTCTGCCGCAGAGAGGGCATCATACACCATCTTGTGCTGCACAGGCTCCTCTCCGTTCAGAAACATCCGGAGATCGGCTTCCATGTTGATGCCGCCGAGATTGCGCTGGTCGATAGCGATACTCGCATACCCGATGTCGCAGAGGTATCTGGCAAGCCCCTGTTCACCCTCCTTTGTCACGGTTGCGCCCGGGAGCAGCACGATTCCGGGAACTTGTTTTCCGGATCGATTCTCTGGTATGCGGATGAGCCCTTCGATATCTGCCCCTCTGCTCTTGTAAACAACCTCGTAGAGTGTGTAATTATCCATTTCTTCGAGCAGTTCTGGCAGAGGCTCCGGCTCCGGATCCAGCGCGGGCATCCTGTATCTCAACAACCCGTCGCTGGTTACGTCCCACTCCGGCTCATGTTTTGCGATGCATCCTGTGAGAGTGAGAGAGACTGCAATGATCAGGAGGATGATCCCGATGGCGAGTGATCGTTTCATATTTGCATACCGCCACAACTTAAATTTCAAATAACGTTTATAAACCCCCGCATATTAAACGTTCTTCTCTCTTCCGTTGATCCGCCAGATTGACAAAAAATAAAAACACCAATCTTAAAAAACTCGTCACAGATGCCGGATGTGCCGGAGAAGGCACACCTGACACTGTGCTAACGTATAACACAAAGGAGCGTTAGACAGACCCACTCTTGATCACATGTGCGATTGCGCCGCCGCTTACGAGAATCTCGAGGATGACGAAGATCCACGCTGCAAGCAATCCCGCAGTTCCAAGAGCACTGCATGCGGACTGCACAAATATCCCGCCATCCAGGTCGCAGAGCGGAAGGGCATCGATCCATGCCCTGCACAGGAAAACCGCACCGATCATGTGTATCATCTTGTTTTCAAACGAGTAGATCAGTAGCACCCCGGCTATGACCAACCCGAGACTGCCCGCGACCGCCACGAGCATCGTCTCGACCGATGTCATATCCCCCTGCACGAACACCGAGCCTGTGGTGAGGGTAACCTCGCCAAGCGTTGCTGTAAGTCCAAGCGAGCGTGCGACCAATAAGTGAAAGCACTCGTGACTGAGCGTGGCTGAACCCCACCCAAAGATGAGGCACACTGCACCGCAAAGCACCTCATCCAGATCTTCCCACATATTTTCTGTTTTTACCCATGCCATGATAACCACTTCATTATTATAATGATAATGACAACTATACATCTGTTGTTTCTGGTATATAAATGCAACGGCCGGTCCGGTGAGACTTTTTAATTTTTTCTGGGTGGACTCTGATTATGGCGAAGAAGATTAACCACAGAGGACACGGAGGGCACAGAGAGTTGCTGTTTTCTCGGTGTCC
>JGI24025J20009_10003816_pt1 | contig 10115 bp, 8 predicted proteins | sample Cruoilmetagenom3_FD_20009 | JGI IMG/M metagenome (IMG submission 20009) | reverse complement strand
TCCCAAACATTTTAACGTCAAATTTTGAGCTTTAGTTTGAAGGTAACAAGCAAACCTAGCCACGTGATTAGTTGGCAGGTTCTGTTCTATTTTGGTGTATATTTTGTAGCTAACATTGAAGAAGATTATTGGACAAAGATGTGGACAATGTCTTGACATATGTCTTAATTGTTGGTATTATAATTATAGGTAAAGTTGAAGGGACATTGTCCAGGACAATGTCCGAAAAGGGGATAGTAGATGCCAAAGTGGGATGTACACTTTAATATGCACCTTGATTACCAGTACCATGAAGTAGTTTATCTTGTAGCGAGGGCCCACGCACTCGCAGATGTAATTCTGGATATTCCGATACCTCCTCCTGTCAAAGCGAAGCTCGATACGCTTAATATACTGCGAGCTGTACGTGGCACTACTGGTATAGAAGGAGCAGAGCTAACAGAAGAGGAAGTAAGGAAAATAATGGAGTCTCCGCGCAAAAAATCTGTTTTACCGCAAGACAGAAGCCGTGAGGAACAAGAAGCCCGAAATGCTGAAAAGCTAATGCACTATGTGGCCAAAAAGCTCAACCAAGATTCCAATTTGCCTCTCACAGAAAAGCTAATACGCAAGATTCACGAGATTACTACGAAAGGCATTGACTACCAAGATAACATACCAGGTAAATATAGAACCCACGATGTACACGCAGGAAGCTACCTTCCGCCAGGTGGAAAGGATGTTGGGGAACTAATGAGAGAGTTCATAAAATGGTTTAACACGGGTGTGCCACGAGCTTGGGATCCTATAATAAGGGCGATTGTAGCCCACTTTTATGTTGTTAGCATCCATCCCTTCGGCGATGGTAATGGACGAACGTCACGAGGTGTAGAAAGCTTTTTGCTGTATAAGGCAGGTGTGAATCCTCGTAGCTTCTATTCATTAGCAAATTACTACTATAAGTATAGGCCAGAGTATGTACAGTTTTTAGACCATGTTCGTTTCAATAGCAATGGCGACCTTACACCATTTGTTCTTTTCGCTTTGAAAGGGTTAGTTAGTGAACTAGAGCAAGTTCACGCCGAAGTTTTAGCCAATGTTAAGACAATCGCCTTTAGAGATTATGCACGTGAGCTACTGGGTTTATATGGTAAGCTGAGTTCGGACGCCGGAGAACGTATGACTATACTCCTTGCGTATTTGTCTCATGGGGAAATAGTCTCTCTAAAAGCTTTGCGAAGTGGTAAGCATAGGCTATCTGGAATATATGCTAAACTAACAACCAAGACATTGTCTCGGGATATAAACTTCCTCAAAAAGAATGAACTTGTCATCGTTGTAGGCGATGAATTGCAGGCGAACTTAGATATTATGACGCGCTATGTCCCTCCACGAGAGTTTATGGAGCCGTGACGTAATAATAATGACATTCTTGGCGCTTTATGTTTACCCACAATGACTCACACCATTGCAGTTTAGTTTCACATAGGGTTTTGCACGGCTCCATATTCTTAGGTAAAGTGAAAAGACTGTATGTCGAAGGACAAGGCCCAGTATCATCTTCTGTAGTATCTGATTTATGATCTGCGTTATGCGTGGAGCTATTTGCTTGCGGGAGGCTGAATAGCACGAATTGCCCAAAAAAGTTGAAAAAACAGTTGATTTCTACTCCAATTCATAGCTAATTCTTGACAGGATATTACCCAAAATGGCTATTGTGGGATATAGATAGAAGAGCCTACTGGGAATTCCAGGGACACCATACTAATCAGGCCTGCTAGAAATCAGGTATTATATCCCCAGGATACCTTATGCGTCAGACTTAAGGCAGCGCGCAAATTGTCATCTATGGCTTCCATGTCAGCTCTGGACATAATCCCAAGTCTGCGACTGAGCATACCTTGCTTTATTATTCTTATGACGCCGGTCGCCACCGAAGGAAAGAGCAAGCCGGCCTCTGCCCAATCCTTGATGAGATGGTCGCCTGCCAATATCCGGTCAGTTCTACTCGTGATTGCCGCAATTATGGCTTCCTGACGGCTTTTGTGATAAGCCTCTGAGCTCACTATGACCGCCGGCCGCCGTCTCTCCCCGGTTTCATCGGAGAATACAAAGCTGACAAGGACTACGTCACCCCGATTATATCCGGTCATAAGCTGCGTCCTTTTCATTATCCCAGATTTCGGCAAGCACCGGGTCAGCCTTCGCGGTCAGTTTGAGGAGTCTATCGAGATTCGCAACTTCTTCGCACGGACGCAGTGCCTTGTCCAGGTCCTCTTTGCGGAAACGGCGGTGACGTTCCTTACCAATGCGAAAAGCTGGTAGTCGGCCTTCCTTGGTCAGTTTGTAAATAGTTCTTTTAGATACGCACAGGTATTCAGCGGCTTCCTCAACTGTAAACCATTCTTTAGTGATTACCATAAGCACCTCCGCGCGACCTCTTGTTCGCGAATCCTAATACCATTCTAGCACCTGTACGCAGATAAAAGCAATATCGCTCAAAACTGACATTTACGCAATCGGACAGACTGGTTCGATTTAATCTTTCGGGGTAGTGTTCAACGGCAAAGAGCGGGTGCAGAGGAGCAATTCCAGGGACACCATACCGATTAGGCCTACACCGGAAAGAACTTAATCCTCGAAAGGAGATTGCACTTTTTTGACGATTGTGTGATCTCGGTGCCCTTGTTCAGATGGGTTGATTAAGCAGTAAAAAGAAATACAGACAAGTTCCAGAAAACGATGACTGTATAAAATACCAAAAATACCACCGCGATTGTATATACGAGCCTGGGTTTTGCATTATAGTTAATCCATAAAAGTAACGTGGCTAGAAACCCACCTGACACCTTTATAAACAGAAACCACCCATGGCCTACCCAAGCGCTCAGGAAAGGATTCACTTCCGACCCGTGTCCACCTGTCACCAAAAACTCGGTTATCAGTCCGTCCGCAACTATTATGCCAAATAGAGTGTAGAGAGTGTACCTGACGGCTCGACTTTCAATATGAAAAGACTTTGGGACTTTCAATGCATTCATGTCTTTCAAATATATAAAAACAAAAGCTCTGGTAACCAGTTTTCAATCTTACAGAACGATTATCTGGGAGTCAATAGGACTTTGGAGTGAACAACAGTACTCGGGATTGTTCAACCTGGCTGGGTAGAATTCCAGAGACACCATGCCAATCAGGCCCACTACAAATCAGGTATTACTCCCCAGGACACCTTATGCGTCAGACTTAAGGCAGGGCGCAAATTATCATCTATGGCTTCCATGTCAGCTTTGGACATAATCCCGAGTCTGCGAGCGAGCATACCTTGTTTTATTGTTCTCATTAACAACAGAGCGTTCTGTCCTGCTTAGTGGATACAATTCCTCAGCAATTATAGAAGTAGCTTTCTGACCTCTCCTCTGGACCTTACCTTTGACTGTTAGCCAACCTTCACGAAATAGGACTCGACCGCATTTCTCCTGGACATCGCCGAATACGGTCACATCTGCTATTCCCGTTCCATCTTCCATTATCACGTAGACTACCCGCTGCCCATTCCTCGTAGGTGGAGTCTGGTAACGTATCACAGACCCCACTAACTTGACCTTCCTACCGGCAGGAATCGAGTGGAGGTCTTTCATTTTGGTGATTCCATTATCGGAGTCATAGAAGTCAAGGGGGTGCGCCGATAGGTTCAACGAGAGCAGTTCTCTTTCAATAAACAACCTGGATTTTTTATCATCAATAGAGAAATCCATAGGAGTATCTGCCTTGAGTGCAGCATCTTCAAAGAGTGACACTGTACCCCTGATTACCTTGTGTTTAAGTTCCGATAGCTTTGGAAGCTGTAATAGCAAGTTATGCCGATTACCCAAAGAATCAAAAGCACCTACCTTAACCAGGTTTTCCAGAATAGGTTGATTGACATCGGTTCTCAGTACAAAGTCTCTTAGAGAAGTGAATTTACGCTCTGCTCTTGCTGATAATATCGATTCCAATGCTTTTTCAGACATTCCCTTTAGCTGTTTGAGGCTGACCCGTATTTCCCCTTTTTCCACTGTATAGTGTTCGGAGGATTTGTTTATATCGGGTGGCAAGACTTCGACTCCAAACCTCCTGGCTTCAGCTACAAGGACGCGAGATGGATAATAACCCATAGGTTGATTAGACAATACTGCTGCCAGGAATTCAGCAGGATAATGACTCTTCAACCAGAGCGTTTGATAGGCAGTAATAGCGTAAGCACAGGCATGTCCCTTACAGAATCCATAGGCAGCAAAAGCAGCCAGTTGCGCAAATACCTTTTCAGCTATATTTTTACTGATACCATCCCCAACAGCACGAGAAATAAAGGAGTCTCTCATTTTCTCCATTTCCTGTTCAGTGCGTTCATGAGTCATGGCCCGTCTGAAACCATCAGCTTCAGCGTAACTCATTCCGGCTAAATCGTGAGCAACCTTGAGGACTTGCTCTTGATAGAGGATTACTCCCAAAGTCTCACCGAGAGCGTTTTTCAGCTTGGGATGGAGATACTTCACAGGTTCTTGGCCGTGTCTTCTGGGCAGGTAGTCTTTATCCATATTGGACTTGAGCGGGCCGGGACGGACAAGGGATATAGACACGATGATGTCTTCAAAGCTATCTGGCAGAAGTCTGCCTGCCATTTCTCTTTGTGCCGGTGATTCAAGCTGAAATGTCCCAATAGTCTTTCCGTCTCTGAGCATACTAAAAGCCGCGGGATCGTTTCTCGGTATCTTCTCTATGTCAATATCAATTCCACGACTCTGCTTGATGTTGCTCAGTGCATCCTCAATGACGGTCAGAGTAGGGAGTGATAACAAATCCAGTTTCACAATCCCCAACCTCTCGATGTCATCTTTATCATACTGGCTGATAATATCCCCTCCGCCAGACCATTCAAGTGGGACTAAATCAGACAGCCTTCCATTACCGATAAGCAATCCTCCCAGGTGGACGGATAGATGCTTGGGGAATCCGTCTATAGCAGTGCATAGCTTAAAGAAGTCAGCGAGCTCTTTTTTCTTATAGACAGTGCTGTGCTTTAGCTCAGGAAGCGTATCGGCATATTCCATAAGCCTGGAAGCAGATAACCAGTGAATACCATTGCAAGCCTCTTCAATTATCGCTTTTGGTATTTGTAGAGCTTTGCCGATGTCACGGATTGCACCTCTAGCCATATAGGTATTTATCGTTCCTACGCAAGCAACATTCTCAGGGCCATACTTCCGGTAGATGTAGTCTCTCACCTCATCCCTTCGTCTTCTGTCAACATCTAAATCGATGTCGGGAGGTTCATGCCTTAAAGGATGCATGAAACGTTCAAAGAGCAGGTTATATTCGACAGGGTCAACATTGCTGATATCGAGTGCGTAGATAACCAGGCTATCTACGGCGCTTCCTCTTGCCTGACATCTTATATCTCTATTTTTCGCCCAGCGGACTATATCCCAGACCACCAGGAAGTAGCTGCAAAATCCAAGTTTATTAATGGTATCAAGCTCGTGCTCAAGGCGGTTCTTTATTGAATCGGATAGCAAACCATATTTTCTTCCGGCTCCCGCAAAAGCTATTTTCCTGAGATAACCATAATCAGACTCACCCTCGGGAATATCAAACTTAGGGAAGCGAGGCTTCCCCAGCTCCAACTCTAGATTACACCTGGAAGCAATCTCCTCGGTATTCTTTATAGCTTCAGGCAGGTCTCTGAAGAGCTTCATAATTTCCTGCTGCGATTTCAGATACTGCTCCACAGTGCGATAACCCTCCAATTGAGAAGCTGGTGTGATCCGGTCGATAGCATTAAGTAGTTCTTTAATCCTGTATTCTTTGATTTCAGCGTGATGGACATTATTGGTAGCTACTATCGGTAGATTATCTTCCTGAGCAAATGAAGCAAGCCGGTAGCTGTCAGAAATCCCCTCTCTTGAAGGATAGCGGATAAGCTCTATGAAAAAGTCTTTACCAAAGATCTCTCTATAAAAGCACGCTGCCTCTTTAGCTTTATCACTCTTACCTTCAGCGACGAGGGCAGGTATTTCACCCTTACTGCAGCCACTCAGAGCCATCAGTCCGCTACTATGATTCCGCAGCATTTCTCTAGTTGCTTCTGGTTTCCTATCTCGATTCGACAGGTGAGCTTGCGTTATTAATCGGCAGAGGTTTGAGTATCCGTCGGCATTCTTACAAAGCAGCGTTAAGTGATACCCACCAGCCAAATCAAGCTCAGCACCTATTATCGGTTTGATTCCTACTGCTCTGGCTTTGCTATAGAAACGAATGGCACCAGTCAACCGGTTATGGTCCGTTAGAGCTAAGGCAGGCATTCTCAGGGAAACAGCTTTATACAGTAGCTCATCCAGAGACGAAGCTCCGTCAAGAAAGCTATATTGAGAGTGGACGTGAAGATGAATGAAACCCATGACCATCACCTCAATCAAGGACTCTGGAGAGAAACCACTGTCTCCCAAGCTTATAAAGCTCATAAGTCCCGGTGCTTGAGTTCTGTGCATTCAGGCGGATAAAAAGACGTATCGATTTACCATTCCACCATTCGGAAGGTTCTCTCCACCAACCAATAACATCAAGGACTCTATAGAGACGCTTCCTCCAAATGAAGGCAGTTATTATTGAATCGTTGTTCTCATAAACTTTAACTGGTTCACCAATAAGCCTAGACATGGTATTGACTCCAAAACGGGAAAGGGAATAAAATTGTAACAGAACATCCGTGCTATTGTCAAGAGTTTTTCAGAATTTTAGGTATATCTCAAAAATTAATCTGCTCGGAGATATGCTGGTATAATGATGCTGCAGGAGTATAAAAGATGACCGATCAAGCGAAGATATACATAGGGAGATCAGGCTGGTCCTACCCTAAAGGTGAAGGCACGTGGACCGGATACTTCTACCCTGCGGGCAAGGCAAATAAGCTTGAATACTATAGCCAATTCTTCAACACAGTCGAGATAAATAGCTCATTCTATAGACCACCGAATCCTGGCTACGTTTATAACTGGGTCCGAAGAGTTCCGATTTCACGGTAGAAATGCGGAAACTTGGTGGACAGGAGATAGCGAAACCCGCTACAAATACCTGTATTCGGCCGAAGAGATAGAGGGATTGACAGATAGGGTGAAGACAACGGCAAGTCAAACTAAACTGCTGTTTGCTCTATTTAATAACCATTGGAGAGGGCATTCTCCTCGTAATGCTATTGATATGAAAAAGTGCCTGCACTTGCCTTTTAAAGAGCTTCCCATGCAAGTTCGAATGGAAGAAGACGAAGCATCTGAAGTAGTAGAATAAGGTCATATTGACTGAATTCTTGGTACACCATGCCAATCAGGCCTACTACAAATCAGGCATTATTTCCCCAGAGCACCATTTATCTTCTCCGTATCTCGATGGGCTAGAAGATGCTTGGTAGTCCTCTGATTTTTGATTGCAAATTCCTGACTGTTGTGCAATGGTACAGATAGTTTCGATTTACCGGGCTCACCGGTTGCCATCAGGCAGGGCTCCTGGCAATTTTGGGAAACATTTTCCGAGGAACTGTAAAGCCTTGCTGATTATTGCCAGTGGGTGCCATTACTAAACTAGCGTTTAATATGGATACTGCTTTATTTCCGTTAACCAGTTTAGGATTTTCCTCATTACCTCAGTGCAATTGTCCCTGGTTACCAGGAGGGTTTCGACTTCAGGATGGCGTTTGATTTCGTCGGCGAAGGGATGGGGGTTAAGCATGATAGTGCCCAAAACTTTCTTGCCACTGCTTATGGCTTGCGTCACAACTTCCCTGAAAAGTGGCGACAGAAGCTCCATCTTGCCAATTTCGTCGATGACTATCAAATCGCTCTCTTTCAGCGCCTGTCGTAGAGCGAAAACGCCGACTCTGTCCAGGTTATCTGTGTCTACCTTGTATTTGCTTACTTGGTAAGGACTAGAGATGTTAACATGGGCTAATATGGCGTACTGACCATCGAGGGTAACAATCCTGAACCCTTGCCTTATTCCCCCGGTGCGTATCTCCTCGGTGTAGAAGCCGCCCCCCTTGACTTTTGCCCCGGCCAGAGCTTCTTTGATGAGAGCGGTTTTACCTGTGCCCGGCTTGCCAGTTAGCAGGAGGACTCTTTTCATTCTTCCTTGGCCGGAGCCTGGGTCTTTCTCTTTTCCTCGAGCTTCTTTCGGCGCCGCTGATGCTTCAAGGTAGCCACTTTCTTCTTCTTATTCATCTCTCCCGCGCTAAATCTAAGTTGCTGAAATTATTTTACCATATTGCAAGAGAGGCGCAGGGAAACCTGAGAAACCTGTTTCTGACAGGTTCAGGAATCAGGCAACTACAAAAATGTGGGGAAAGGCTTGTAATGGGCGTGAAGGAAAGGGTTCCTTCACGCCTGGAGATTACTATGAAGGCTGGACAAGCACTTTCTCCAGCCGGTGATGAAGTTACAGGGCTATTTCCATCTTGTCCCTTGAGGGGTGTCTTCAAGAGTTACTCCTAAATCAGCCAAGCCGCTCCTAATTTTATCGGCTAGCTGCCACTGCTGGTTTTGACGCAAGTCCTCCCTGATAGATACCAGGAGACGGATAAACGCTTCTGCGTCGGGTGTAACTCGCGTCTTCTCCTTCAAAGTAAGACCTAGAGTATCCGCTAGCTTGAGCAGGGTATGCTGTGCTTCAGTTATATTTACACCTTGTTCAGCGCCGCGGTTTATTTCCTTNGNNAGNTCNAAGAGANTNGCTATTGCCTGCGCAGTATTGAAGTCGTCGTCCATGGNTTCGATNAATTTNTGCTCGAAGGGCTGCGNATTNAGCATAGNANCTNCNCNNTCCATATTAGCCCGATGGGTCACTGCCCAGCGCAATCTTTCTGCGCCCCTCTCACTTGCTTCCAGAGCCTGTTCACTATAGGTAAGTGGACTTCTATAATGCGAGCTGAGGACAAACAGGCGAATGGCATCAGAGCTAAAATGGTTCAGTGCGTCTTTAACACTCACTAAATTACCAGTGGACTTGCTCATTTTTTGCTTATCCAGTTGCATTAGTCCATTATGCAGCCAGTATCGAGCAAAGGGGACCAGCCCGGTGAAACCTTCCGATTGTGCTATCTCATTCTCATGGTGAGGAAAGATGAGGTCTTGTCCGCCACCATGAACATCTATGCTCTCGCCGAGGTACTTCAATGCCATGGCGCTGCACTCTATGTGCCAGCCGGGCCTGCCCCTTCCCCAGGGGCTCTCCCAGAAAGGCTCACCCGGCTTTGACATTTTCCATAAAGCGAAATCCAACGGATATTCCTTCTTTTCTTCATAGGTACTTGCTTGGGAAATCATGTCCGATAAGTTCCTGCGGCTCAACTTACCATAGTTGGGAAAATTCCTGACGCGGAAGTAAACACTCCCCTCAGACTCGTAAGCGTAACCCTTAGCTAGCAGACCCTGGATAATTTCGATGACTTTTGGTATTTCCGCGGTTGCCCGGGGGTAGATATCCGCCCGCTCTACATTTAAGGCATCCATATCGGCAAAATACTGGTCAATGTATTTATTAGCCAGTTCCAATGGCGGCATCCCCATCTGATTGGCACGCTCTATGATCTTATCGTCTATATCGGTAAAGTTTTGCACGTGTTTAACTTTATAGCCTTTGAATCTCAGATAACGCTTTATAACATCAAAGATTACGTAAGTCATGGCGTGCCCGATATGACTCTGGTCATAAGCGGTAATCCCGCAGACATACATGGTTATCACTTCGCCGCGGGGATAGAAATCCTCTTTTTTTCCGGTTAGGGTATTAAATACTTTCATCTCTATCCTCCAGAGGATAATTGACACCTGTCTCGGTCTTGTTCAGTGAATCATATCGCAGGTCGTGATTTTTGGTTAAGTATAAACGCGTTTGATTTACTCGTAGCAATTTAGCCTCTTATTTTTTAGTGATATTTCGATTCTCCCTGTCCTGTCTAATCTCATTAATGAGGCTATCCATAGATTTCGTTACAGATTCTTTCATATCTCCTATCTCATTAGAGAGATTATCAAGTGCTGTTTCTATCTTCTTGCCAAGTGCATTAATATCATCTTTAGTGGCAGTCGTATCCCTTGAACCTCGTTTTA
>JGI24025J20009_10003814_pt1 | contig 10120 bp, 10 predicted proteins | sample Cruoilmetagenom3_FD_20009 | JGI IMG/M metagenome (IMG submission 20009) | reverse complement strand
TGGAAGCGTAAGTTAGACATGAAGTACCAAATACCAACTGCAAAAACCATTGTGATGGCTGTAATGAAAATAGCCCGACCACTGGTCAAAATTGCATGATGAACTGCTTCGTTCACTGAACTGTGCACCCCACGCTTTGCTTCTTCTATAGACCGACTTAGCAAATAAATACCGTAATCAATTCCTATTCCCATACCAACAGACAAAATTGGCAGGGTATTCACATTAATGCTCATCCCAAGCTTAACCATAATGGCTGCTACGACAACATCTGTGAACAATAAAGGTGTAATTAAAATCAATACCGCTGAAAGAGATCGATAACCAAGCGATATTGCAACGATAATAACAAGTGTTGTTAATATAAAGTTTAAGCTTTGAGCATTTGAGACCTCATCATTTGTTGCCGACGCTATTCCAATACTTCCAGCTGCCATACGTATTTTGCCCGGGCCATCATCATTAGCTTCTATCTCAGAGATAACTTCTTTTGCCTTTTCAACCACTTTGTTAACGGTCTCTGCTTTATGGTCTGGAACAAAAAAGCGCACACTGGCATTCTTGTACTCCTTATCAAACAGGTAATCAAAATCACCAGGAGCGGCATTTGATTGCAATAAACTGGTTAATTGCCCTGATTCACGACCATCAACGGGAAGTGTTTCAAATTTAGGATAGTTGCCTGATAAGCTACGTTTAACGCTGGGTAATAAGTCTACAAATGAAAGACTTCCTTTAATTTCAGGCACATTCTGCATCATGTACTGGAATGCATGTATTTTTTTGATAATACCCAAATCACGCACATCCACATAATCAACTTCCTCGCCAGTGTCGTTATCTGCTGGCATAGCCTCAATGACTACAAGCAACTGGTCTGGCCCAATAAATTTATTGGTATGAAGTGAAACAGCTTGGTTATAACTCGAATCTGGCCACAGTAAACTGGTACCTGGTTCTACCTCACCGACCTTAAGATCCTTTGCAATCCAAAATGAGCTCGCTGTTATCGTAATAAAAACAAACCAAACAATGACGCGACTTATTTTATGATCTGACAGGTAAAATATACCGCTTAATATTTTCTTAGTAAAACCATAACTCTCATCTTCTACTGACAAGGTTACTTTAGCTACACGCCTTGTAAAACTAAACATCAACGGTATCAAGACGAGTACGGTCACAATGACACTAAGCGACCAAACTCCTGCAAATATAGCTAGTTTCTGCATCATAGGAATATCGGCCACAGCAATTAAAAAGATTCCAGCCGCATCCGTTACGATCCCTAAAACACCTGGCTTAAATTGTTTCTTTAATAATATAACGCATGCTTCAATTCTAGTTAAATCATCATGTGCTATTTCTAAATAACGCATACCCATTTGTACAGAATGACTTAAGGTTCTAGCCATCACTAACATGGGAATAACTAGTATTAATGGATCTAAGGACCAGCCTAACAAGCCAACAAACCCCAAACCCCATACAGCACTAATTAAAGACGTAATCCCTGCCAATATTACCATTCTTGTATTTTTAGAAAAGTAAAAAAGCATTACTAACATTAAGAGAAATGAAACAACTAGAATTTGTATCACTTCTGCGTTATAGGTATATACCCACCCTGTTAACACGGGTTCACCAAACACATGTAATGTTAGTCCATCATTGCTATACTGCTCCGATACAGCACTTAGGTAATTAAATACCTTTAAATAATCTATTTCACCCGGCACTAGGCTTGCTTGAAAGTAGGCAGACGTTCTGTCAAATGACACATAAGTACCAAGAACACCCGGTGTACTATCGATCAGTTCAGAAAAGCTTCTGAGCTCACTTTCATAGCTTGGTAAAGGCTCTCCAGCAGGTAAAAGGGGAATGCTGGTAGCACCAAATTCATCTATTTTCACCCGCCTAACTTTGCGAGAAGCTATTGAAAAAACCTGCTCATGATTAACATAAGGTGTTGCATCAAGCGCCTCGGTAATTGCTTTAATCTTTCTTATGGTTTCTGCCTTATATATCGACCCATCCTTAGACTCCAGAATAAGCTTTATTGTTAAAGGCCCACCGTATTGACCTCCATAAGCAAGGTGCGTATCAACATATGGATGGTGCTGAGGCAAAATTTCCTCATACACTGTTTTAAATGAGATAGTAGATGCATAAAAGCCAGCAATAACTGTTATAACACCGGCAATCACTAACAATATAATGCGTAGTGATAGTATTTTTTCAGCCCAATTATTCACAGCTAACAAGCTCCTTTGAAGTATTTAATTTATTTATAAAAGATAAAAGCGATGAATATTCTGCTACTTTAAAACTACCGTTACTGCCGATGACAGCCATTTCTTTCTCACTTATAGCCATATCAACAAACCAACCCAACGGACGTTCCCCAATAAACCGTTGGCACACCCATTCTGATGATGTTAATGATGTATAAATAGTTTTTTTATCACCAATAATTACAGAGAGGTCTCTGATTTTACCAACTTTATATAAATCCTTTCCTTTGGAAATATCAGACTTAACCCATGTTTCCCCACCATTACTGGTTAGGTAAGTAAGTCCCTTTTGGCCTACCAATATGATGTTTTCTCCGTCGCTTGATATATCACACCCATACATACTCGGTTCTATAGACCCACCATGTACTTTACTCCAGTGACCTGCAACATCACGCCTAAGAGCCAGCCCAAATTCGCCAACAACAAGTAGCTCACCACGTTCATTGTTACAACCAGAATACAAATGGGGAGCCGCCTCACCAAACTCATCCCAAGCGTCTTTTAGGAAGTCAGCCCAAGGTATTTTCACCGGTTCCCATTGTTGATAAGGTGGCCGGCTAGACATGAATAAACCATAACTACCTAACATAACGACCTCACCTGTTGCTTGTTCAGTAAAGTTAAAGATTGATTCGTTAGTTTCTACTTCCACCTTTGACCAGTTCTTCAACTCACCCTTAGATACAAACAACCCCCCTTTATCAGTGCCGAGCAGTACTTCTCCTGAGTCAGTAGCATGTATGCTCAATAGATCATTATTTGTTTCTAGGTCAATTTTTTCATACACCACATTATCCTTTACCTTAACAAGCAAGCCATTATTTGCTGCCAAAAGGTACGACTTTTCAGTTAGAGGTGTAATAGCAAATAAATTATCTCTAGGTTTAAGTATTGAAATCTGAGTAGTACTGAGTTGATTTGATTTTATGTGAGCAAGCCCAACTGAAGCCTGCTTGACACCATCATTTTCTTGTCCATCAGCTGCTCCAACTACTCCAGAAATTAAGACTAACTCGAATAGTACGAATAGAGTGGCAACCACCTTTCTTGTATTAAAATATTTCAAACTAAGCTCCTTACAACTCAATTGCCCATCCATCGATGGATAAATCAATAATCTTTTCTGTTTCCCAGCCTTTTTTATAACTACATAAAAGCTGGGTATCTAATTTCATTTTACAAATCTTCCACTCACCATTCGATAATTTCCGATAAGTGTCATAATAAACCCCGGCCAACATAAAACCCTTACCATTTCCATCTATTGGACTTACTTTTGTAGCCAGCTCCCATAAATACCAAACCGCTTCAGCTGTTTCACCCCCATCAACAACCTCGATTCTACTAGGAATCATAAAATGTATGGCCCATTCGAACGGAGGGTTCTTTGCAAATTGCCGAAACAACTCTATACCTTCATGTACACCAAAATCTGGCCCATAGTCCATTACTATATCGTCTGTAACTGTTGCAATTGATCGAGAAACTGAGTTTTCTTTATCTTCAAAAGCGAGGACTTGTTCAGCTTTTAAACAACGAATGGCATCTATATCACTTAAACGCCCCGTATCCTTTTCAAGTTTTTCAATTCTTGCTAAGAGCTCTTCATTATTCATTACTAGACCTTTTTTACAACAAACTGGAATGCATACTAGTCAACCCGGCTTAAAATCAACACTTACATAAACTTTATTACAAATTTTCAGTCCATTTTGTTTTGGAGAGGTCAATAATTTTTTCCTTCTCCCAACCATCTTTGTAGGTACACAAAAGTTTTGAATCAAGTTCCATCTTTGATATCTTCCACTCACCATTTGGCATTTTTCTGTAACTATCATGATAAACACCCGCTAGCCACATGGCAGTTTCTTTAGCATCCACAGGGCTTGGTGTTGTTGCAGGTTCCCATAAATACCAGATACCTGTTGCTGTTTTGCCGTCAGCAGCAATTTCTATTTTGCTAGGTATCATGTAATGAAGCGTCCATATAAAAGGAGTTTCTTTCACAAGCTCTCTAAAAATTTCTATTCCTTTATGTACACCAAAAACCTCCCCATAATGCAACTCAATATCATCCGTCACAATGGCCAAAAGCCTTTTCTCAAGATTTTCTGGATCATCTGATGCTAAAGCATGCTCAGCCTTTAAATTTCGTATTGCTTCTATATCATTAAGTCGTGCTAATTCTTTTTCTAGCTTTTCTAACCGGCTTATTAATTTTTCATCAACCATTTTCAATCTCCTAAAATTTTTAAAATGATGGTTTACATACCACTGATAATTTCTAAGAACACACCATCTGGGTCTTTAAAACAAACAAATGCAATGTCATTTCCATCCTCGCCCTTCATTCGTTCAATGGGTGCGACAAACTCTACATCCATTTTTTTAAGTTTTTCATAAACAGCATCTACATCATCAACTTTAAATGCAACTCGGCAAAGTCCTGTATTATTAAGTGTGGGATATGATTCACCTTGTGTAGGTGGATCTAGGAACTCAAGTAAGTCGATGACAGTTGCATTTGGGTCATCACCTAAACGAATAAATACCACTCTAAATTTTGATGCATCTAAGCCCATGGACTTTCCTACATCAGGCCCTTCAAGGGTAAAGTCATTTACAACCTTAAAACCTAATTGCTCATAAAAAGCGATCGACCTTTCCAAATTACTGACACAAATATTTACATGAAAAATACTTTTCAACATACTTAACCTCTCATAATTATTATCCATAGTGTAAATGGAGCTTACTTAGCCCAATTTAGCTAACTTGTTGGCTTCTCTATACAAATATTCTCCCCATCCATAATCACTGGGTAGGTTGCTAATGGGATATTACAGGGCATAGATAAAACCTCTCCTGTAACTAAGTTAAATGCTCCACCATGGAAAGGGCATTCAATTTCATTTCCATCTTGCTCACCTTCTGTCATAAAGGCCATTCCATGAGTACAAATATCATTTGTCACATAATAACTACCTTCAAACTCATAAACAGCTAAAGGAGGTAAGCCGTCAATCACCACTTGAATAGGGGTTCCTTCTTCAACTTCTGTTGCTTTACAAAGCACTGTTAACTCTGTCATAAATTTCTTTTTATTAAAAATGCCCCCTTCTGGGGGCACTTATTTTCCCTTTTTTAATTAATATTGCGGAGCTATGCTCATTTTTGGGCGCTTAAGGATTGGCTCATGTGTTGGTAGAAAATCCCTAGCATCAAAAGTTGATGTTACGTATTTTTGACCGAACATTTCAACAGCTGGTGCAATTTCTGCAATGCCATAAGCCAACTCAAGTAGCGTCATTGCTTCGCCCTCAAGCTCATCAATAGCAAACGTATCCAAGTAGTCTAAAATTTCTTGCATTTTTGGTTCCATAGCATCATAGAAAGCCGTTATATCCTTCATATTACTTTCTTGGCGTGCATTGGTTCTTTCCATTTGAGTTGGAAAACACCAGTCATCAACAAAAACATTTAATTCCTGAAACTGTTCAGGCAACACTTTTACTTTATTACTCATTCATATTCTCCATCAATATAATCTTTTACAACCTTATGAAAATGACGACAAAGCACTTCTTGGTCTTGCATATGTATCTCTGAATATGCGCCAGACTTGGCTACTTCGGCAGTTGCTTCTAATGTACTGAAATCTTCCAACCATACATCCCTAGACATACAGCGTGAATACTGTCGTGCCCATAGTTGACTTGGCTTTTCAGGCTCTGTCCCTCGCATTGTAATACGTTGGTACATTTTGTCAGCTGCTCCATTTGGCCAGAAATTGTGTGTCTGATACATGCCATTAAAAATAGCCACCCAGAAATTTGGAAAGATAACGTAAATATCTGCTGCCCAGTTATCTGATCTTGATGGATTTAGCCCTGTTGGCCAATCACTGAAGTCTTGGTCATCTGTGTAACTTCTAATCGAAATACCGTTCTCAGCAGCAAGTGTATCAATCGCTTTTCTCGGTGGTTCATCACCGGCGGGCATTGATAGCATTCGATGTCGCCCTAAATTCTTGTAGTCTAAACAATGAATATATGGGTTTTCCTTCCCACCTAATGCACCGTTTAATGTACGACGGTGAAGATAGGCGGCATGATAAGCTTCTTGTTGAGAATCGATACTGATTTTCCAATTACAATTAACTTCACCCTCATAACCAAAAATTGGCGTGTACTTATCAAATGGGTAGCCCTTGAGTAAAGGCACCACATCACCCAAGTACTCTTCTAATGTTTCTTTCGGGTTTGGATCTAGGTTTATGAAAATAAAGCCTTCCCAAACATCAACTGATACTGCTTTAAGGTTTAATTTAGACTTATCTAAATCAAAGAAGTTCTTTTCATCTGGAATATCACGCAGCATCCCTTTTCCGTCAAATGCCCATCCATGAAACTCACATATGTAAAACTTTGAATTTCCAGAGTTATCTTGGCAGACTTTATTACCTCGATGAGAACACATATTATGAAACGCATTAATCTCTCCATCTTGATCGCGCGTTAATAAAATAGATGTATTAAGGTCTGGCAAATTATGAACGACATAATCACCTTTGTTGGGCAAGTCCTCAATACGACCGACATTTAGCCAGCATTTCTTAAAAATTGTTTCGATTTCTTGCTCGTACTGCTCTTCCGATGTATAAACATCAATATTTAATGGCTCTGTACCAAGGCCAAATTCTTTAGTCCAGTTTCTATCTTCTGTTTCTGCTCTTGTCATTTCTTACACTCCTCTCAGCTGCTTAGATCCTTCATAACCTGCGCACGTAATACGTTTTGGGTCGAGATAATCGCTTCTTACATCTTGCTGATCCCAGACTTCAAATATTCGAGATACTTCTACACAAGACATGGCCATATTTAAAAGATTCTTATCCGCCTGNTCAGATGGATCAACNGCTTTATCTTTAAGNTANTCCATAATGTCNGGCATCATTTTAATAATNGCCTCATAGAAAACTTTAATTTCNTCAAGCTTGCCAGTGGTTCTTTTTTCAAAACGNGCTTGCTCACTATCTAAAGCCCAGTCNTTGACAAAGTAATTTAAAACTTCAAATTGTTTTGGTAACTTACTCATTTTTATTCTCCTATTTATTCTTCTTTAACCAAGCCTGAACCGCTTCATCAACAACTTTGTAGTTATGACGAACTGCTATTTCTTGATCAGAGAAAACATACTCTTTTACTGCACCTGAACGTGTCATCGTTGTTGAACCTTCAGCTGTATTAACATCTTCTCTAACAACATCTCGTAAAGACAACATNCCATANTCTAAAGAGACTCTTTCAGCTGCATTTGTAGGTTCTGCCATGTAAACATCTACAATATGTAAGCATTCTTTTTCAGATGTTGGCCATAGGGTAATAACCGCATAAAAAGGTGCACTAACAAAAATAAGAGAATTTGGGAAAAATTCCACAATATCAAAGGCCCAGTGCGGGTCATTATTAGCGTTAATACCNGATGGCATATCAGAACCCGCTGCCACCATGTCATAGGGCGTTGTTACCCCATATTTGAATGACAACCCTTCAACAGGTGACAACTCTCTTTCACCAAACCCGCTCGGCAAGCCCACGACACGGTGCTTATCGAACAACCTAAATGCATCCTTATCAACGTGTAAGAGTGTGCCTGACTTTGAGTTTTGCCCTGTGTTATTCTGAATGTGGACATAGCTGGCATGGTAGGCTTCAACTGAACTGTCCACATAAAACTTCCAGTTAAATTCACCTTCCATTGTATAGCGGTTAGTTAATTTGAATTTTTCATCATCGAAATATCCAGTATACCCATCATATAACCCACCTAAAAATTCTTTTAATGACTCTGCAGGCTTAGGATCCAAGTTTATAAAAATAAAGCCTTCCCATGTATCTAGAGAAATTGATGTCAATGTCAGCCCCTCTAGATCATCTTCTGCAAAAAACTCTCTATCGGGTATATCTGCAATAGCACCATCATTATCATAGACCCAACCATGAAACGGGCATGTTAAATACTTCTTATTGCCTGAGATATCATCCTTACCACAAAGCGTCATACCACGGTGAACACAAGCATTATGAAACGCATTAATTTGCCCTTCTTTGTTGCGCATAATTAATATTGACGTATCTAAAGTGTCTATTGTTTTAACAACATAATCCCCTGAATTTGGCAGCTCACACTCTCTACCTACATTCAGCCATGATTTCTTAAAAATACCTTCTTTTTCAGCTTCAAAGTACTCGGGACTTGAGACCGCTGCATCAATATTTACTCGACCTGTTGCCATATCAGAGAATTTTTCTGCTACAGGCCGTTTTTTTTCTTTCATCACTACACTCATATTTCTCTCCTAATTGATAAACCGAACATTTGTTCTGTTAAGAGCAAAAAAAATACTCTTCTACTTCTACTTCTACTTCTACTTCTACTTCTACTTCTACTTCTAAACTTTTGCTAAGTCAAAGATGTCATCATCTCTAGCTTAACTTTACTACCCCTTATAAATTAGTAAGGGGTAGCTTTTATCCACTAACGACCGAAGTTTTTCATATTAGATTTTTCAAATACTGCTGGGTCAATAGGCACATTAACCTTTAAACCATGATTTGAAAGTAACGTCGCACCATTCGTTTGAAAGTTATATAAGAGCAACCAAGGAGCGATGTTATACGGGCCAGGTTCTTTTTGCATATTCCAATCTTGTTGGATACCTTTATATAACTTACCCTGTAAATCATATGCTCCGATATCAGATAACCTAAAAAGCTCAGCATCGAGTGTCAGAATTTTTTTGCTATAAATAGTGTCATAACGAGGAGTCGCTTCAATAATGTAGACCTCCCTTAACTGCACAGGTCGATGCTCATGTGGAAAATAGCCGTTAATAAGCGTTGGATTATCAGGGTTTTCAATTGAAATTCTTGTACCCGTTACATTAACAAGCGCTTCCTTTTTTTCTAAAATTTTATACTTCCACAATCCTAAGGGATCTGAAAAACCACCTAAATCACTTTGAGATAACTCTGAACCAGCCACTGAATCGGCTCTATTGGCAGCAGAGACTTGCCTAACCCGCCTAAAAGCTGGCAAGTAAATATACGCCTCAGGCAACTTACTTTGATCACGGAATTGAATATCTAATGTCACGAGACCTTGAACATCATATGGCTCAAGAAAATATAAATAACGTCTTAAATATTCATCTTCATACCCTGGAATAGATGGAACTGGCTCAATAACCGTGCGACTAGTCATTTGAACCTGACCACCCGCCATCAATGCTGTTTTATAGATCTTTGCATCAGAATTAATGTAATAAAAACGGCTGACTGGTCTATAAGGGCCATCATTTGATGTCCATTGATCAGACTCTGTACTTATATTAGTAAACTGGAAATTCGACATTGCTTCCAAAGCAGACTTAGGCTCAGGAAAGGGTGATCCACCAGGCCAAGGAGAACCATCTTCAAGACCAACAGTTCCATATTCATCCAACAGTCTCGCTTTACCTTTGTTTTTTTCTGTCAGCTCAGCATAGTATGGGTTAATTAACGCCCCTTTTTCAGAAGTAGGCGTCACTTTTAATACCTGACCTTTTTTTACAAGCTCAACAGCTGATTCAATCATATAATCGGTGTATTGATCTACATTACTCGCATCAATCACATCGCCTACTTGCGGAACCTTGGCTAACGCCAGCGTTGACGCACTGGCTAAGATGAGTGCACTAGCACTGCATTTCATTATTTTATTAAAATTCATTTTATTACCTTTTAATTTTATAAATATCTAATTAGAACTGGTAAGACACC
>JGI24025J20009_10003813_pt1 | contig 10121 bp, 11 predicted proteins | sample Cruoilmetagenom3_FD_20009 | JGI IMG/M metagenome (IMG submission 20009) | reverse complement strand
CTGGCAGCATAGCCCCGTAGTCTTCCTCGCCTTCCAGATTATCGTCCACCAAATCGCCGCTCCCTTGTGGCGAAAGTCTCACAGGCTTCGCGCAAATGGTCCTCGTCGAAATCGGGCCAGAGCACATCGGTGAACAGCATTTCGGCATAGGCCGCTTGCCACAGCAGGAAATTGGATAGCCGAACTTCGCCGCTCGTTCGGATCAGCAAGTCCAAAGGCGGCAGATCAGCGGTGTAGAGATGTTTCGCAATGCTCTCAGCGTCGATTGAACCCTCTTCAGCCGCTAGCTGTGCGGCCCGCGCAATCTCTTGCTGTGCGCCGTAATTGAGCGCCACCGCGAGCGTACGCTCGCCGTCCTTTGTCCGCTCCAGTGCATCTTCGAGCTTGGTGACAATATCGGGCGCGAAAGCGTTGTAATCGCCAATGATCTTTAGCCGCACCCGGCGCTCGATCATATCCTTGAGGTTGGCCTCGATAAACCTGCGCATCAGGTTCATCAGATCGGAAATTTCACCTTCCTCACGCTTCCAGTTCTCCGAGGAAAAGGCGTAGAGCGTCAGGCATTCGAGACCCAAATTTTCGGCGGCCTGCACCGTCTTGCGCACAGCCTCCCCGCCCTGCTTATGACCGAGCGCACGCGGCAGCCCGCGCTTTTTCGCCCAGCGGCCATTGCCATCCATGATGATGGCGACATGGCGGGGGTAGTTGGCAGACGTCAAAGCCCCCTCCTCTTCAGAGGAGGGGGTTGAGGGTGGTGTTGGGTTTGAGCGACGCTGGCGCGCCGAAACCACCCCTTGANCCCCTCCNTTGAAAAGGAGGGGAGGAGGTTGCGCANCAAGCTCACTGCGTCATNATTTCCTTTTCCTTCGCCTCNGTCGCGGCGTCGGTTTCGGCGACAAATTTGTCGGTCAGATCCTGCACTTCGGTTTCGAGACGCTTGCGATCATCTTCCGAAATCTCTTTCTTCTTCTCGTCTTCCTTCAACGCCTCATTGGCGTCGCGGCGGACATTGCGGATCGCGATCTTGGCCTTTTCAGCATAGGTGCCTGCGAGCTTCGCCAGCTCCTTGCGGCGTTCCTCGTTCAGATCGGGCATAGGCAGGCGAATGGTCTGACCATCGGTCATCGGGTTGAGGCCGAGATTGGCCTTGGAAATGCCCTTTTCGACCGCGCTGACATTGCCCTTGTCCCATACCTGCACGCTGAGCATGCGCGGTTCAGGAGCAGAAACGGTGGCCACCTGGTTGATCGGCATCATCGAGCCATAGACCTCGGCCACAACCGGATCGAGCAGCGCTGTGTTCGCACGTCCTGTGCGCAGGCCGCCCAGATCGCCCTTCAGGCTTTCCACTGCGCCCGCCATGCGGCGCTCGATATCGCTCTTGTCATATTGAGGCATCGTCTCAGTCCTTCTGTACTATCGTTTGAACGCCCTCGCCCGCCAGCACGCGCGCGACATTGCCCCTCTCGCGGATCGAGAAGACCACAAGCGGGATATCATTGTCACGGCACAGCGCCACGGCGGAGGCATCCATCACCCGCAAATTGTCCGCCAGCACCCTGTCATAGCTGACGGTTTCGAACCGCTGGGCATCGGGATTGGTCTTGGGATCGGAATCGTAAACGCCATCAACGCTGGTGCCCTTCAGCAATGCATCGCAGCGCATTTCGGCGGCGCGCAGGGCGGCACCTGAATCGGTGGTGAAATAGGGCGCGCCGACACCGGCGGCGAAGATTACGATGCGGCCCTTTTCCAGGTGACGTTCAGCGCGGCGACGGATCACCGGCTCGCACACCTGATCCATCTGGATGGCGCTCTGCACCCGGGTGTGAACACCGATCTGTTCGAGCGCGCTCTGCATCGCCAGCGCATTCATGACGGTGGCGAGCATGCCCATATAGTCGGCCTGCGCCCGGTCCATGCCCTGCGCCGCGCCCGCCATGCCGCGGAATATATTGCCGCCGCCAATGACGAGGCAGATTTGCAAGCCGGTATCGCGCGCCGCCTTCACTTCCTCGGCCAGCCGCAGCACGAATGCGGGATCGATGCCATACTCCTGCTCACCCATCAGCACCTCACCCGAAAGTTTGAGCAGGATACGCTTGGTGTTGGGCAGCAGCATGTGTCGGTGGTCCCTCTCGGCCAATGCAGAAGTCGCAAGTTTGCGCGGCTTTAGAGCGGCGCGGGCGCGGTGCCAAGTGTTCCCCGGTGCTTTTGCGGAGATGGCTTGCCAATGAATCCCAGCAGGATGATCTGTGCCTCGTGCTCGAGGCGTAGGCCTTGGCACAAGGTTGCTGCCGATCCGCCTTGGCACGAGAGCGAAATCTGGTTGGTGGAGTTGGGTGGACAATAGCTGGACTTTGCATAGATGACGCCGTTGTGAGGTTCCCCTTACTGTGCACTCCTGCGAAAGCAGGAGCCTGGCTGTTCTGGGTTCCTGCTTTCGCAGGACTGCACTGCTTGCGGACATAAGTTTCAGCAAGATAGCAAAACGGCCAGGATGACGCTGTCACCCTGGCCGCTTGATTTGCAATTTGTCTCAGATGCCTCTCGGTCGCTCTAGCGGCCGACATAGGGCGACCGCCCGCCCGCAGGTGCGGGTGCGCAAGGCAAGTATCTTACCCGCCGACAGCCGCAGCAACTTCTGCTGCGAAGTCGCTTTCTTCCTTCTCGATGCCTTCGCCGAGCTGGAAGCGGACATAGTCCTTCAGCACGATGGCAGTGCCGGCTTCCTTGCCAGCGGCGGCAACGACGTCGGCAATCGGCGTCTTGTTGTCGATTACGAACAGCTGGCTGAGCAGCGCGTTTTCCTTGGCGTATTTCTTGATCGCGCCTTCAACCATCTTTTCCTGCACGTTTTCAGGCTTGCCGCTTTCGGCAGCCTTTTCGGCAGCGACCTTGCGCTCACGCTCAATCACGTCCGCGTCCAGATCGTCAGCGGTCAGCGCCTGCGGGAAAGCCGCAGCGATGTGCATGGCAAGCTGCTTGCCGAGCGGTTCGAGAACATCCGCACCCGCTTCGCTTTCCAGCGCCACGAGCACGCCGATCTTGCCGAGGTTCGGCGCCTGCGCATTGTGCATGTAAGGCACGACCACGCCGTTGGCGATGTTGACGCTCTTCATGCGGCGAACCTGCTGGTTCTCACCAATGGTTGCGACATTCTCGGTCAACTTGTCAGACACGGTGCCGCCGTCGGGATAGGCTGCGGCCTTGAGCGCGTCGACATCGTCCGAACCTTGTGCCAGCGCGACATCGGTCGTCTTGCGCACAAAGTCCTGAAACTGGTCGTTCTTGGCGACGAAGTCGGTTTCGGAATTGACTTCAACGGCCACGCCCTTCGTGCCGGTCACAGCGACGCCAACCAGGCCTTCTGCGGCGGTACGGCTGGACTTCTTCTGCGCGGTGGCGAGGCCCTTGGCGCGCAATGCGTCAACTGCGGCTTCGATATCGCCATTTGCGGCTTCGAGTGCCTTCTTGGCGTCCATCATGCCCGCGCCGGTCTTTTCGCGCAGAGCCTTCACGTCGGAAGCGGTAAAAGCTGCCATTGGTTTTGTCCTTCTTATAAATAGTCAGGCACCGGACCTCTGGGGTGAGGTCCGGCGCAATAAGGGTAAGATGTGGTGCGCGGCTGACGTATCAACCGCGCATCATCACATTCAGGCGTCGGCCTTGGGCTCTTCCTTGGCAGGAGCGGCCTCTGCGGCGGGAGCTTCTGCGGCCGGAGCGGCTTCAGCAACCACGGCTTCGACGGGAGGTGCATCCATGGCGCCGAGGTCGGCACCCGAATCAACCACGCCCTTGTCCGAACCGGCGGTCACTGCCTTGGCAATCGCGTCGCAATACAGGCGCACAGCGCGGCTTGCATCATCATTGCCGGGGATCGGGAAGGAAATGCCTTCGGGATCGACATTGGTGTCGAGTACGGCAATCACGGGGATACCAAGGACATTGGCTTCCTTGATCGCCAGATCTTCCTTGTTCGCATCAATCACGAACATCACGTCAGGCACGCCGCCCATATCGCGAATACCGCCGAGCGAAAGTTCCAGCTTGTCCTTCTTGCGGGTCAGCTGAAGGACTTCCTTCTTGGTCAGACCGCTGGAGTCGCCCGAAAGCTGTTCTTCCAGATTCTTGAGTTCCTTGATGGAGCCCGAAATCGTCTTCCAGTTGGTGAGCATGCCGCCCAGCCAGCGGTGATTGACGAAGTGCTGACCACAGGCCCGCGCTGCATCTGCAATCGGCTCCTGCGCCTGACGCTTGGTGCCAACGAACAGCACCTTGCCGCCAGCGCGAACGGTCTGCTGGACAAAATCCAGAGCGCGCGCGAACAGCGGAACAGTCTGCGAAAGATCAATGATATGAACACCGTTGCGGCTGCCGAAAATATACGGCTTCATGCGCGGGTTCCAGCGGTGGGTCTGATGGCCGAAGTGTACGCCGGCCTCGATCAAATGCTGCATCGTGACGGTGGGAGCCGCCATATAGAATTCCTTCCGGTTATACCTCTGAATGGCGGGGAACCGGCCGCAATCTGTAATAGATCGCAGGCGGCACCGGTATGTGTGCCATCCATGTGAATTTGCCGACTATTCAAACTGCGTGAATCGCAGAGAGCCAGTCGACGGACGCGCACATAGGCGAGGTGTTCACAGAAATCCAGCGGCAATTTTCCGATTGCTTGCCGAAAACCGGGCAAATCGAAAACGGAACACAATGAGAACAAAATGCTTGACGGGCCGGAACATCAGTGGAACAAAGGGGCCAACAAATCAAATATGAGGTGCCCCGGCACCCGACGCTAAAGGATGATGAGCATGACCCTGGCAATTGCGATTTCGCTGTTCTTCGGCCTCGTAGCGGCGTTCTCGCTTACATCGTGCCATGCTTCACTGCGCAAGGCGCTGCGCCATTATCGCGCCATCCGCGCAGAGCTTATTCTGCTCGATCGCGCGGCGGCGTATCCGCACCAGGCTGTGCGCCTGCCACTGCGTCGCCCGCAGGATGCGTTTGCCCGGGCGATTGCAGCTTGAGAGCATCGGCCTTGGCTCGCCTGATCTTTGCATAACGTGTGACAGACCAGCCAATCAGGACAAGATAGATCACACCGATCAGGACCAGTGTCCACCAAGTCTCTCGCAGTAATCCCCCAACCAGCAATCCTGCCATTGCAATGATCGCCAGTTTGAAGTTGCCGGAAGGGCGCAATGATCTCCAACTTGGTGTCGCAAGGTCAGACACCATCAGAAGCGCGACGAGGACGAGCCAGGGACCGACAAGCCATGGTTCACGAAAAATTGGTTCATCGGTCGCCAGCCAGAGGTAGACTGGCATGAAGGCGAATCCTGCCCCCATCGGAGCTGGAACGCCGGTAAGAAACCCTGCCGACTTATGCGGCTGATCGTCGACATCGATCTGCGCATTGAACCGCGCCAGCCGCAGCGCACAGCAAATGGCATAAGCCAATGCGGCCAGCCAGCCGAAGCGCGGCGCCTCAACCAGCGACCAGAGGTAGAGCACAAGCGCGGGAGCAATGCCGAAACTGGCCGAATCGGAAAGACTATCGAGCTCTGCCCCGAACCGCGACTGCGCCTTCAAAAGGCGTGCAACCCGGCCATCCATCATGTCGAGAATGCCCGCTATGATCATAGCGAACACGGCTTTGTCCCACTCCCCGGCGATGGCGAACAGAACGCTCGTCAGTCCCGAACACAGAGCGGCAGCGGTGATGGCATTTGGCACCACGGCGCGCATAGAGAGGCCCTTGCCCGCTCGCGATCTGGTCACATGCTCATGCTCACTCGCCTTCGGGCCGAGCCATGCTGGTCCGGGTGTGGCAGTCGCGTCGTCATCAAATTCGTCGTGACCGGAATCGCCGCGTTGGTCGATACTCACTGACTGACACCTTCGAGCAGGCCTTGAGCACCGAGTTCGGCCAGGATCGTCTCCCCTGCAATCATACGCTGTCCGATCAGTACTTTGGATTCTGTTCCAGCAGGCAGATAGACATCCACCCGGCTGCCAAAGCGGATCAGCCCGACCCGCTGGCCCGATGCGACAATGTCGCCCGGCTTGATGAAGGGCACGATCCGCCGCGCCACCAGCCCGGCAATCTGGGTGAAACCAATGCGCGTACCATCAGTCCGCTCGACCAGAATGTGCTGGCGCTCATTCTCCTCGCTCGCCTTGTCCAGATCGGCATTCATGAAAGCGCCGGGAATATAGACAATGCGCCGCACTGTTCCGGCGATGGGAGAACGATTGATATGCACGTCGAACACCGACATGAAGATGGAGACACGGGTCACCGGCTCCGCGCCAAGACCCTGTCCGCCGTCGCCATCAGTGCCCTGCAACTCAAGTGGTGGAACAACCTGCGTGATGAGCGAGACCTGCCCATCCGCCGGCGACACAATCGCACGATCATCCTGCGGGACGACCCGCTCCGGATCACGAAAGAAGGCGAACACGCCGCCCGCCAGCGCCAGCAATGGCCAGCCGATCAACGCCCAGTCGAATAGCAGCAGGAAAACCAGCGCAATGCCAACGGCGATAACGCCAAACTTCCGACCTTCGGGATGGATCGGGGCAAGGCCCCATTCGCCATCACCGCGTCCGCGATTGTCTCTTAATTCTCCGGCCATTTGTAACTTCTAGGCGCTGCAGAGCGTGCTCACAAGCATCCTCTGCGGCGCAATTGGGGGAAGTCGGGCCGCTGGCCGCCGCGCTCACTCCATCGAGAAATCGAACGGCACACCGCTTTCGCGGAAACGCGCAGGCACGATCTCGCGGCCTATCGGCGGAGCTGAGCGGGCGACACAACGCGGACGATGGCACATGCGGCAGGCGACACCGATGGGCGTCGCGTCCTGCCTTGCCAAAGCTTCACCATAGGCGAGCTTGTCGAGATGCACAGCGGAACAGGCTATCGCCACTGACCGCGTCACACTGGCCGCGCCAAAGCCGCCGCCACCGCCCTTTACCGTGCGCGCAATGGATACGTAACGCTCTCCATCAGGCAGTTCGATCAGTTGCGCATCGACTTCGCCGGGGCGTTCGAACGTGCGATGGACATTCCACAGCGGGCAGGCCCCGCCATGACGGGCGAAGGGAAATCCTGCGCCATCCAGCCGCTTGGACACATTGCCCGCGCGATCCACTCGCAGGAAGAAGAACGGGACGCCCTCCTCTCCCGGCCTTTGCAAAGTCGTGAGCCGATGGGCAGCCTGTTCAAAACTAACACCAAATCGCGCACCCAATGCCTCGACATCATAGCGCAAATCCGTCGCCGCGCGGGCAAAGCTGCGCTGGGGCATCAACAGTGCGGCTGCCCAATAGGATTGCAGCGCGCGCCGGATCAGACGTTTGCCATCTTCGCTGGAGAATCGCCCCTCGGCCACGATATCGGCAATCACCTGCTCCTGTTCGAGGATCGCGATCTGCAAGGCTGCCTGAAACCGCCGTCCGGCATGATCGAGCCGTTCGGAGATGTAGATGCGACGGCGATGATAATCGTGCCAGCGCAGCGCGCCGTGGAGCAGGCCATCGTCGGTCAGACGCAATTCGAGTTGGTGGTTCTCGGCCAGATGGTCCAGCATGGCCTCATAAGAATCGAGCTCGCGCGCAGCAAGGCTGGCGCTGTCGTCCAGTTCCGGGAAACAATTGCGGCGCGCCGCGAGAAAGGCGCGTGCCTCGCCCACCGGGTCGCTGGCACGCGCGCCATTTTCTGCCGCGCCGCCACTCGCTTCGCGCCGCTCTGCCAACGCCAGTTGCTCTTCGCCAAAGGCCGTGTGCAATCGCAACAATGCCTCAGCCATGCCCGGATAGCTGGTCGCAATGTCCTGAATATCCAGCGGTTCGATATCGATGTCGGCGAAGATCGGATCGCGCAGTGCGCCTTGCAGGCGAGTGGCGGTCTCATCCGCATCCTCATCGGCCAATTCGCCAATATCGATGCGATAGGTGGTCGCCAGCTTTATCAGCATCTCAGCGGTGACCGGGCGCTGATTGCGCTCCATCAGCGCAATGTAGCTGGGCGAGATGTCCAGATCGCCCGCCATATTCGCCTGCGTCAGGCCGAGATCGCGGCGCAATTTCTTGAGCCTTGGGCCAAGGTAAAGTGCCTTTCCGGCCATGATTGTCCGCTCCCTCAGAATCGCGTCTCGTAATAGACTTTACAGCATTACATAGATTTTTTGTAAAGTTTGACAATATGACATCGNGATGGACGACATGACTGATTCAGAAAGGCAAAAGAGCTTCCAGAACANGAATCTTACTCGACTGGAGCCGACATGACCTATTTCGCTGAAATTCACCGCCAGACCGGGATCAAGCACAGCGATGGTGCGACCTGGCAGGGTATCGACCCCGAATTCGCTGCCCGCTTGCGCTTGCAGAACCGCTTCCAGAGCGGTCTCGACATTGCCCGCTACACTGCAAAGATCATGCGCGAGGACATGGCTGCCTATGACAACAACCCGGCCGCCTACACCCAATCACTCGGCTGCTGGCACGGGTTTATCGGCCAGCAGAAGATGATCAGCATCAAGAAGCATTTCGGTACCACCAAGGGGCGCTACCTCTATCTGTCGGGCTGGATGATCGCCGCGCTGCGGAGCGAATTTGGCCCACTTCCGGATCAGTCCATGCACGAAAAGACCAGCGTTCCGGCATTGATCGAAGAGCTTTACACTTTCCTGCGCCAAGCCGATGCGCGCGAACTGGGCGGCCTGTTCCGCGAGCTTGATGCCGCTCGTGAGGCCGGTGACGAAACCGCCGCCGCTACGGCGCAGCAGGCAATCGATGGCCATCAAACACATGTCGTGCCGATTATCGCCGATATCGATGCAGGCTTCGGCAATGCCGAGGCAACCTATCTGCTTGCCAAGAAGATGATCGAAGCGGGCGCCTGCGCGCTCCAGATCGAAAATCAAGTGTCGGATGAGAAGCAGTGCGGCCATCAGGACGGCAAGGTTACCGTGCCGCATGAGGACTTCCTGCANAAGATCCGCGCGATCCGTTATGCCTTCCTTGAGCTGGGCGTTCCCGANGGCATNATCGTTGCGCGCACCGACTCGCTCGGCGCGGGGCTGACCAAGCAGATCGCCTATAGCAAAGAACCGGGCGACCTTGGCGACCAGTACAACGCTTTTCTCGATTGCGAGGAGGTCGACACTAACGACATCGGCAATGGTGATGTGTTGATTACGCGCGATGGCAGGCTGATGCGCCCGAAACGCCTGCCCTCAAACCTCTTCCAGTTCCGACCCGGTACAGGTGAGGACCGCTGTGTGCTTGATTGCATCACCGCCTTGCAAAACGGTGCCGACCTGTTGTGGATTGAAACCGAGAAGCCGCATGTCGAACAGATCGCTGGCATGGTGGACCGCATTCGCGAAGTCGCACCCCATGCCAAGCTGGTGTACAACAACTCGCCCAGCTTCAACTGGACGCTCAACTTCCGTCAGCAGGTCTATGACGCATGGGCTGAAGATGGCCGCGATCTGGCAGACTTCGACCGCGACCAGCTGATGAGCCAACATTACGACGACAGCGATCTGGCGAAGGAGGCGGATGAACGAATCCGTACCTTCCAGGCTGATGGCGCCAAGCGTGCGGGCATCTTCCATCACCTGATCACGTTGCCGACCTATCACACGGCTGCGCTGAGCACAGACAATCTCGCCAAGCGCTACTTCGGGGAGGAGGGAATGCTCGGCTACGTCAAGCAGGTCCAGCGTGAAGAAATCCGTCAGGGCATTGCCTGTGTGAAGCACCAGAACATGTCGGGCTCCGACATCGGTGACGATCACAAGGAAGCCTTTGCCGGTGAAGCTGCGCTGAAAGCTGGCGGCAAGAACAACACGATGAACCAGTTTGCGGCCTGAGCGGCTCGAAACACACATCAAAGGAGACTACCCATGGCAGAACCAACACTCGCCCGCCCCGTGTTCTCGACCGAGGACTTTGGCCTTATCCGCACCGCATTGGCCACCGCCATCCGCGCAGGTGAAGACAATGCAGAGACGCGCAAGCTGGTGAATTTGCACCACCGTCTGGGGCGGTTTGCACGATGACCACGCAGGCCCTGACAGAGATTGAGCGTCCGATGGATGTTGCTG
>JGI24025J20009_10003812_pt1 | contig 10121 bp, 6 predicted proteins | sample Cruoilmetagenom3_FD_20009 | JGI IMG/M metagenome (IMG submission 20009) | reverse complement strand
AAGGCATTGGGGCAAAAGCCGTACGTGGAGCAGCCTTTCCAGGCTGCTTGGCAGGCTCGAAAGCCTGCCCCACGTGTCACTTTTGCCGTAGTGCGAAAAAAGACAAACCGTCAGCGGATTGAGCGGATTAAGCTGATTGTGTTCCATTGGCCTGGGCCTGGGCCTGAGCCAGGCGAGCCCGCAGATCGGCCCAGTGCACGCCCTCCAGGCTGGGGAGCACCACGTGAGCAGCGCCTACCCGCTCGACCGGTCCGAGCCCCACGGCCCACATGCCGGCCGCCAGGGTCGCTTCTACACCTGAAGCAGCGTCTTCGACTACCACACACTGTTCTGGGGCAAGCCGTAGTTGACTCGCCGCGTGCAAGAACAGGTCGGGCGCTGGTTTATGCCGCCCCACACTATCACCATCCGAGATCGCATCCACCCGATCTCCGATACCCAATCTCTCAATCACCGTCCGTGCGTTCTTGCTGGCCGAGCCAATGGCTGCCTTGATCCCCGCTGCTCGCAGATTGTCTAGCAGGGCCAGCGTCCCTGGCAGCAAGTTGGCCGGCGTCACACCCTGGATCAGTTCCTGGTAGTAGCGGTTCTTGCGGGCCATCATCTCCTGGATCTGATCTTCAGTCGCCGGCCGGTCGCCGAGCAAAAGCAGCAGCGAATCCCGGCGGGACACGCCGCGCAGGGCCTCGTTGGCCTGCCGGTCGAAGGGGATGGACTCCTCGTCGGCCAAACGCTGCCAGCCCAGGTAGTGGAATTCGGACGTATCGGTCAGCACGCCGTCCAGGTCGAAAATGACGCCGCGGATGTCCAGAGGATACTGGATATTGGGTATTGGATATTGGGTATTGGATATTGGGGATTGGGGTTTCAGGTCAAAGTCGAACCACTGGTCGCGCCAGCAGAGGCGGAATTTGAGGCGGGTCCAGTTGGGCGGCAGGCGTGGAGTGGCAATCGGCCCGTCGTCGGTCAAACGGACGCCGCCAAAGCCGAAGACCACCGCCTGCCACACCCCGCCGGCGGAAGCAGCGTGCACCCCGTCGTCGGCGTTGCCCCGCACGTCTTCCAGGTCTACCAGAGCGGCGCGCATCAGGTGTTCGTAAGCCTCCTCCGGCTTGTCCAACTCGCAGGCCTGGATGGCGTGGATCGCCGGACCGAGGGATGAGCCATAGGTGTGATCGGTGCGTGGTGCGTAATAGTCCCAGTTGCTCTCTAGCGTCTGCCGGTCGTAGTGGTCGCGCAGCAGGTAGAGGAGCATCAACACGTCGGCCTGTTTCAACACCTGCCGCTCGTTAGCACCCTTGATACTCAGGATGGTCTGCATGGACTGGGTGCGCGGCTCATAATCGGCCAGGTTCACGTCTTCCAGATCGAAAAAGCCCTCAAACTGCTCGATCAAGCCACTTTGGGGGTCGTGGAGCACCCGCATACAGCCAATGACGTCGCCCCAGTGCTTCAGCCGATCCGGAGTCAGATCGAGTTGGCGCTCCAGCGTGGCTGCCTGGTCGGGGTCCTTCTGGTGCAACCAGGCCAGCACTTCCAGAGCTGTCTCCAGATGCCATTGGACCAAACGGTTGGTGAAGGCATTGTTGTCCACGTGGTCGTGGTACTCGTCTGGGCCGATGACATCGTTGATCTCGTATTGGCCTCGCTCGGCGTTCCACTCGGCGCGACTGCCCCAGAACACAGCCGTGTCCAGGATGATCTCGGCTCCGCAGTCGTGTATGAAATCGTCGTCGCCGCTGGCCTGCCAGTAGTACCAGATGGCGTAGGCCACGTCGGCGGTGATGTGGTGCTCGATGTCGCCGCACCAGATGCGCACCGGTTCTTCGCCCTGGTTGCCGGGCACCCAGCGGGGTGTGACCTCGTCGCCTGTATCGGCGCTCTCCCAGGCGAACATGGCACCCTCGTAGCCAGCGGCCTTGGCCTTGCGCCGTGCGCCAGGCAGTGTGTGGTAGCGATAGCCCAGCAAATTGCGGGCCAGGGTGGGTTGGGTGAAGGTGAGGAAGGGGACGATGAAAACATCGGTGTCCCAGAAGACGTGGCCCCGGTAGCCAGAGCCAGAGAGGGTCTTGGCCCCGATGCTCACCCGGTCGTCGTGGCGCGGTGCGGCGGCCAGCACCTGGAACAGGTTGTAGCGGACGGCCAACTGGGCCCTGGGATCGCCCTCGATCACCACGTCGCTGGCCTGCCATACCTCGGCCCAGGCCGCTTCGTGGGCGGCCAGCAACTCCTCGTGGCNCAGCCGTTGTTCAAACAACTCATCCAACTTGTTCCGCGCCACTTCAGCAACGGTGTACGGTCGGGGCTCGTCCACCACGCCCTCGGCTTCCATCTTCGCCCAAAAGGTGTCGAGAGTGGCCCGTTCCTCCGCTGACACCGCGGCCTCGTAGGCCGCCTGCCTCTCTGCCCGCATCCGCTCCAGATCGCGCGTTGTATACACACTGACCAGCTTGGTGGCCGTGACAGTCTGCCCAGCCTTCGCCTGCCACTCGGCCACCAGCGTCGGCAGGCCATCGCAATTCATGGCCCAGTGGCGCGTGCTATTGCTCCCCCGGATCGAAAGCGAGGCTGCCATGCCGAGTTCAACACCCGTATGCCGGGTGCGGGTGTGCAACCAGACCCGGTTAGTGTCATCGCCCTGGTCCAGGATTCGCCAGTGCAGCACGCTATGGTTGTCCGAGTAGCCGTTGAGGCCGGCCTGAACTTTGATGTGGCCCTCGAAATCCAGCGGCGTCACCTGGCAGCGAAGGGCCAACAGGTGCGGGTCGGCCAAGCTGGCAAAGCGTTCAAAGTGGAGGTCCACGGTGCGCCCGGCCGGGCTTCGCCAACGCACGTCACGGCTGAGCAGACCCCGGCGCAGGTCGAGACGCCGCTCGTAGCGCAACACCTGCCCCCGGTCCAGCCGGAAGCGTTCGCCACCCACCAGGATAGCCAACGGCAGCCAGTCGGGACAGTTGGCCAGTTCGGTGTAGACGATGGGTACATCATCATACATGCCGTGGATGAAGGTGCCCGGCCAGGCGTCGGGGTACCCTTCTTCAAAGGCGCCCCGGGTGCCCAGGTAACCGTTGCCCAGGGTGAACACCGTCTCCTGGTGGTGCAAGCGAAGGGGGTCAAATTGGGTTTCGGTGATGGTCCAACCTGTCTCGTTCACAGATGCTTGCCTTGCTCAAGATTGGGCACTCAATCTCATGAAGTTAAGCGTAGTTTAGCCCCTCGTGGGCGTCTTGTGGCGGCAAGAAACGGGCACAAGGCCCTATGCTACACCTTGACTTAATGACATTGACTGGGCACTGAGAGCCGTCGAGTCACGTACGATGAGACGGGGTTTCAGCAATACCTGGGCCGGCGAGAGCGTCTCGCCGCGCACCAGGTCTATCAACATGGTCACCGCCCGTTCCCCGACCTCGGCGATGGGCTGGCGCAGGCTGGTGAGTGAGGGCCGCAGGTAGCCGGTGATCGGGGCGTCATCAAAGCCTACCACTGCCAGGTCAGGGCCGACCTTCAGGCCGGTGTCGGCGATGGCGTTCATCACGCCGATGGCCATCAGGTCGCTGAGAGCCATCACTGCCGTAGGTAGCCGGTCGGGCGGCAAGGCCAGCCAGGTCTGCGTGGCCTGGTAGGCGCTGTAGTAGTTGTACTCGATGCGCATGATCCAGGCAGGGTCCACGCTCAGGCCGGCGTCGGCCATGGCGGTCAGATAACCATCTAGCCGGTATCGCCCCGTGAGTGACGGTTCTGGCCAGGCCAGGCAGGCGATGCGGCGGTGGCCTAGCTGAATCAGGTGCTTCACCGCTTGCTTCGCACCGTCGGTGCCGTCCACGTCCACCCAGGGGAAATCCCATTCGGGGTTGGAGCGGCCAAAGGCGACGAAGGGAAAGTCCACGTCCAGCAGGTAGCGGATACGCCGATCGTTGAGATTGGTGTTGGGCAGGATGAAGCCGTCCACCCGGCCACTTTCCACCATCTGGCGATACACGCCCAGTTCGTCGTACGGTTCGGGGCAGGGAAAGGTGAGGATGTGATAGTCGTGCCGGGCGGCGGCCTCGGCCATGCTGTGGATGAACTTCTCCAGGATGGGGTTGAACTGATCGGGCGGCGCCGGTCGCCAGGAATAGCCGATCATGCGGCTTTCGCGGGCCTGGAGCCCCCGGGCGATGACGCTGGGCCGGTAGCCCAGCTTTTCCACGGCCTGCAACACGCGCTGGCGCGTGGCGTCGCTCACAGCACCGCTATCGTTGAGGGCGTAGGACACGGTGGCGGTAGAGACACCGGCCTCTTGGGCTACGTCTTTGATCGTGGGCATCCTTCCTCTTTCTCCTTCTTCTTGCCCTTGCTTAAACGTTTAACCCACACCGCAAAAAAGAAAGCCACCTGGCTTAATCGTTTAAATTATACCACCTTCTTCGGAGTCTGTCAAATCCGCATATGCACTTGGGCAGACCCAGGTGCAACGCACTTTTCGCCGTAGAATTAGACGATCTCGAAGCGCAGACCTGGTTGTCAATTCTCGCCCGATATGGGGCCAGTGATTTTCGGCAAGGATGGGCCACTCTTCTGGGTGGCTTTGGCGAAACCCCAGATGAAGAAACGGTTGACGATAGACGACGTTTAGGTGAGAGCGATCAGTTCGATAGACACCTCGTGTTCCTACTGGCTGCGGCGCTAGCGGGCGTGACGGGCTACCGGTGGGTGAGGGCAAGTGAGGGCCATAGGGAAGACGACGACTGCGAAGGTAATGCCGTATGGATAGATGAGTCCACCATCCTCGACTAATCAACAAAAGCTGGAGCGTATTTGCATAATGGGTGGGATCGTGGTATGATCTCTACACAATCGGATAGGTTGGTGTTTTCTGCATTTCATCCCTCAGGGGGACATTATACAGAACTCTTCTGGTGTATGTGACTCTTGGCTGCTTATACAGAAAGGTTCTGCATTATCATCCCTGGGGGCTTTTTATACAGAAGAGTTCCGTAGAAGTATATGTTGGGCGGCTTCATAGACCAGGATAACCGCATCCAGAGACAATTCGTTTCCACCACGCCGCAAGGCTACTCTCGTCGGTTTGCCAGCGGTTTCCAGTTAATCTTCACTTGAGGAGGAATAGCCAATGAAGAGCACTAAAGCTCTTATCGCAATCAGTGTGTTTTTTGCCCTTCTATCCATAGGCGGCATAATCTACTTCGTCATTCTATCAGGCAGTCGTAATATGTCACAACTGGAAGCCACTTTGTTTTCAGTTGTTCTACTCATACTTGAGGTTGCACTTGGCTTCTCCATTGGAGTTTGGTCTGCCAGAGATGCAGCGTACAAAGAATATCAACCTTTCGTTCGGAGTGCTCTGAGAAGAACCTATGGGCTTGTAGAAGGGCTAGGTAGAGTTCAAGATAGCATCCGCGAAGGAATCCGCAGAATGTCCACTAGGGCTAGCATCAGCTCATCAGCTCGTGCGCAGATGTGGGGCGAGCTTATGAATTTGATCTACTCTCAGATGAACGAATTGCTGCGTCAATCTGAATCTAGCATAGAAGACTGGCGTGAGTTTGGCCCCGAGGAGATTCAGAGGCTGGAGCAAAGTCAACGTTTGAAGGAAGAGAGAATACGAGAACTTACAGAACGACTCAGGGAATTATACGAGCTCATAGGAGACCTCTCAGGCGCACCAGCAGTTGTTACAACAGGCGCCATGGATAGGTTGGAAACCGTAGCTAGTTCCCTCCAACGAGAGCTAGAGGGCCTGCGCGGTCGGTCTATTTTGCCACCGATTGATTTGGGTACAGTCCAAAAGGGAGAAGTTAGAAAACTGCTATTGTCAGGTGCTTTCGAAGAGGCCATTGGAACCTATTCTCAACTGATCGATCTGCACCCCACAAATCATTCTCTATATATAGGGAGAGCGCGAGCAAAATATCTTGCAGGAGACAAAAACGGAGCACTAGCTGACCTAGACCTTGCTGAAGAACTGCTGCCAGGAGATTCTGTCGTTAGGCGTGCGAGAGAGCAAATTGCCCTAGGAAGATGGTTCCCTGTGGCTGTGTCTAGCGGAGTCCCGCAAAACCTGGCGAAGGCGTTCGAAGGGAATGAAGCTCTTGCAGGAGGTCGCGTTGATGAGGCAAGACGGTTATTTGAAGAAGCAAAAGAGCTAGGTTTGAACATTGCCTTTGCCTGCACTAACCTGGCTATGGTCGGGGTCGCAGCGAGAGACCCACAGGCAGCTCTGGAGAATCTCAACGGGTTTAATCATCTCATAGCAGGGCCTTATATGAGGGTCCAAGTAGAAGCTCTCAAAGCACTATGCACTGCAGTAGAGGGGGATGAGCCAGACTTAATACCACTTAGAGAAGCGTTGGACCAGTGCTCAGAGTTCGTGATAAGCAAATCGCCCCTGAGATTCTGTGAAGCTGGGCTGAAGACACTTGGAATATCTGACGAGCACATGGAGATAGTTTTCGCACAGTTGAGGTGAAGCAGTTTAGCACACAATCAGGAATGCCCAAAGTGATAGACTCAGGATCGCCGCATAACAGCGCATGGTGTGTCCTGAAAGCTGTCGTCTGCTAACCGGTGATAGCCCGGTCGCGGTAATGGTCAGGCAGCCGCGTAGCAGGCAACCAGTGCTTCTGGGTGACCGGAGGTGCTGAAGCGTTGCACCTGCCGACTGGCGATCGTTCACCCAGCACACGGAAGCGGACCGCCAGGCAGAGCATCTGTTCCAGACGCTGCTCCACCATGCGTTTCGGGGGGAGTTGCACTCTCAGCAATAGGATTGTGTCCCAAGTGAAGGATAACCAAATGTCATACGACATCTTCGAACATAAGCATAGATTCTCAGTTTGGGCAGCAGCACGCGCTGTCCAGAACAGATTTGGTGCCAAAGTGAAAGACTTGAGAGAAGCGCTCGAAAACTGCGGAATCGTTGAGTTCTTGAATGATTCTGCATCGATGCAAGTGGATCAGGAGCAGTTCGATGTTTTGCACAGGGACTGGTGTGTAAACATCATCGACTTCTTGGCCAAGAAAGGGGTCACGAAAGCGACATTTGGGCGGGCAGCGAAGCTTGTCGCCGTCTATCTCAAATCGATGGTCGTTATCGGTGGTGATCCTGATTGCAGACTGGCCCAGGTTGCCCATCCTCCTATCGATTCAATCATGCTTCAGAATCTTTCCAGAAGCGCCGAGGTGAGAAGTCCACATAAGCGGAAGTGGCGGTTCGTTAAGTGGACTCAGTTGAGCGAAGAAGAGTACTACCAGCTTGTGTCTGAACTCTTCGTCCTCGTAGAGCCTGGTATGCCCCTATGGCACTTGGAGAAGTATTGGACCGTGACAAGGGAGTGACGGGGCGGCATCAGGCGGAGCATCTGTTCCAGACGCTGCTGCACCAGGCGTTCGGGAGCTGTAGGGAAGCGGTTTAGCTGCTCCGACCAAGAGAGCTGCAAATAAGGGAGTGTGACAATGCCTGGCAGAATCTACCTCCTCGACAACGATGGCAAGACGCTGCGGTCCCTAGAGAAGCAGCCCTATGACAGCGAGGACCTCCTGCAGGAGCTTCTGGGAGAACATCCCGACCTGCTGGCGGGAGATCAGATAGACGAGGCCACACCGCGCCGCTGGCTCCTCGTGGATAGAGAGGTGGGCGTGCCCATCAAGGAAGACGCCGCTGGTGGCATGTTGCTCGACCATCTCTTCCTGGACCAAGATGGTGTGCCCACACTTGTGGAGGTCAAGCGAAGCAGCGATACCCGCATCCGCCGTGAGGTCGTGGGCCAGATGCTCGACTACGCCGCCCATGCCGTCGCCTACTGGTCGGTAGAGATGATCCGCTCCCGGTTTGAGACTCGCTGTGAGGACGGAGGTGACGATCCAGACCAGCTTGTGGCACAGCTCATTAGTCCCGATCTGGATGAAGACGTAGACGTTGAGGCTTTCTGGGGCCAGGTCAAGACGAGCCTGCAAGCAGGCCGGATCCGCCTGATCTTCGTCGCCGATGAGATCCCTCCTGAGCTCAGGCGGGTTGTCGAGTTTCTCAATCGCTTCATGGACCCCGTGGAGGTGTTGGCCGTCGAGGTCGCGCAATACGTCGGTGAGGGTCTCAAGACGCTTGTGCCGAGGGTCATCGGTCAGACGGCAAAAGCATCCCGGCCGAGAAGACAGTGGGATGAGCCATCGTTCTTCCGTGAGCTAGAGGCGCAACATGGCGCTGACGTGACAGGCGTCGCCAGGAGGCTTCTGGAATGGGCAGTCGCCAATGTGACGCGAGTCTGGTGGGGCAAAGGCAAGCGATCTGGTTCGTTCGTGCCCATCCTGAACTACAACGGGCAGGATCATCAGTTGATGGCCGTCTGGACCAATGGGGGCGTGGAGATTTACTTCCAGTGGTACCAGTACAAGCCGCCTTTCGACTCCGAAGAGCGACGGCAAGAGCTTCTCTCCCGTTTGAATGCCATTGAGGGTGTAGCCCTTCCAGATGATTGCATCACCAGGCGTCCAGGCATCCCGCTGGCCGTTCTGGCAGATGAGACCAGGCTAGAACAGTTCCTGGAGCTGTTTGACTGGGTGGTGCAGGAGATCCAGGCCACGTAGCGTGACGCCGATGCAGGTGGCGGGAGAGTGTGAACCTACAGAATCCCGCCTGAGGGATTGAAACGGGGGAGACAACGGATTGAGAAATGGACGGATGGGAAAGTGTGAAGCTGCACAACCCCGCCTGAGGGATTTAAACTCAGGTGTAAGCCACAGAGGCACAGAGTGCACAGAGGTGTCAATCTACAGAATCACGCGTGAGGGATTGAAACCGGTATCTTCCTCGGTCAGCGACAGCGTATTGTCAGTGTGAACCTACAGAATCCCGCCTGAGGGATTGAAACCCGCCGACCATCGGGTCCATTCGTTCCATCGGCTCCATGGGCTGACTGTGTGAACCTACAGAATCACGCGTGAGGGATTGAAACGGGGGAGACAACGGATTGAGAAATCGACGGATGGGAAAGTGTGAAGCTGCACAACTCCGCCTGAGGGATTTAAACTCAGGTGTAAGCCACAGAGGCACAGAGTGCACAGAGGTGTCAATCTACAGAATCACGCGTGAGGGATTGAAACGTTGCCGCATTCGTTTATTCGTTCCCATTCGTTGAAGTGTGAACCTGCACAACCCCGCCCGAGGGACTGAAACGCGCCGACCATCGGGTCCATCCGTTCCATCGGCTCCATCGGCTGACCGTGTGAACCTACAGGATCCCGCCTGAGGGGTTGAAACGGGGGAGACAACGGATTGAGAAATGGACGGATGGGGAAGTGTGAACCTGCACAACCCCGCCTGAGGGATTGAAACTGAATCCTATCCGTTTGCTTCTTTATCCGTTGTTGAATGTGAAGCTGCACAACCCCGCCCGAGGGACTGAAACCTGCCGACCATCGGGTCCATCCGCTCCATCGGCTGACCGTCTGAGAAACCCGTGGCAATCCGTCCAATCCGTGGCAATCCGTGTTCTATTCCATTACTGATGTACGTGGACAGGAGAAAGCCGTATGCCTGAATTGCCTGAGATCGCCGTCTTCGCCGGCGATATGCAACGGGAGCTGGTCGGCCGGACCATCACCGACATCGAGGTACTGCAACCCAAGAGCCTGAACCTACCCGTGGAGGAGTTTCGGACTGCGCTGACCGGTGGCGAGATCCTCGGTGTGAGGCCCAGAGGCAAGTGGCTGCGGGTGCAAACGACGCCAGGCTGGCTGCTGCTCAATCTGGGGATGGGCGGCGATATCCTGTTGACCAGCCGGGACAACTTGCCGGAAAAGCATCGCCTGATTTTCGACTTGGACGACGGGACCGCCTTGGTCATCAACTTGTGGTGGTTTGGCTATGTCCACTACGTTGCCGACTTGGCCGATCACCCCATGACCGCCCGACTGGGGCCGAACGCGCTGGATTTGACGCTGGATCAGTTCCGGGCCTTGCTACGGCGACGGCGCGGCGGCATCAAGTCCTTCCTGCTCAACCAGAAGAGAATCGCCGGCATCGGCAACGTCTACGTCCAGGACCCGTTGTTCAAGGCGGGGATTCACCCCCTGCGGACCATCAACACGCTGAGCGACGACGAAGTCGCTGCTCTGTGGCAGGG
>JGI24025J20009_10003810_pt1 | contig 10124 bp, 4 predicted proteins | sample Cruoilmetagenom3_FD_20009 | JGI IMG/M metagenome (IMG submission 20009) | reverse complement strand
GCTGCGCCGGTCTGCGCCGGGCCAATCATCGGCGGCTGGTCGAGAGTTGGTAGCCACGGCTGGTGCTTGGTCAGCGTGAAGTCGATGCCGCCGGTGAGCAAAGCAGGTTGTACAGCAATGCTGGTTCGCTCGTCCCTGCCGTGGTGATAGACGTCGTCGTCGTAGCCCCATTTGCTGGCCACGGGCACGTAGCGTCCTGGCGGCACACCCTCGATTCGATAGGCGCCCAGTTCATCGCTCCGAGAGCGGTAGGCCTCGCCCTTGACGCTGGCAACCATCACTAGCGCGTCCGCCAGCGGCTGCCCAGTCCCACCCTTCACCACGCCGCTGATGGCGCCGCCGATGGCCTCGCCCGTCTCTGGTTCGCCGAACCAGCCCCTCCACAGGGTGCGCAGGCGGTATTCGGCGACGTTGAACGCTGCCTGCCCTGTTGGCGTGCGCCGCGCCAGCAACAGACTCACAACTGCTACGGTCAGCAACAGCAGGGCAGCCAGCAGCACCCAGCGCCAGCAACCTCTCCGTCTTCTCCTGGACACGCTCACCTCCGGTCAGGGGCCGATCATGCTCCTGCTTCCAACCGACAGACGTCATCACAGCTTGTGCAATTATAGCATGGCCTCCATGGTTCGTCAAAGGCGAGATCCGCTTTGCTGTAAGGCGTCCTTCAGGCACCCTGCCCTGAAACGGAGTCCCGGTAGTAGTCGCGGCGTAACGTCCCGCCGGAAAGACGGTAGTGCCGTTCACAGGGCGAAGCAGGACAGATGGTCAGATTGTCAGTAGCCACGAGGTACGCGAGATGTGGAAAGACATACTGCAATTGACAGTCAATCGCAGCCGATGGGTTACGCTGTTGACGACTGGCGAGCTGCTTGATACGGAAACGGTCACGAGCAGCTCTGGGAGGGGTGGTTGGAGAAGTGTCGGTAACGATAACTCGCTGGCCACCTACTCTACGTCGCGTCCGGTTCGGGAGTGGCGGCGGGGTGAGCGACCGCCCCGCCGGGGGGGTCTCCAAGGCCTTGACTTCCCATATCAGTTGTGCTATACTGAGCGCAGATAGCTGGTCGGCTGAAGGGCGCACCAACTACTCTGTTGCACGACCGCATCACGCTTCCGCACTCCCTGACCGGTGCGGCTGCGCCTCGCCGGCGCGGCGGCACACCATCCACCACTAACCCCTGCTCCAGAGATCCCTGCCCTTTCTCGCAAAGGAGCGCAATAACCCCACGATTGGTAGGTACAGTCATGCAAGCGAAGAAGTTCCTGACTGGTAGAGGCCTGCTCATCACGGCGCTGCTCGTCGCTGGATCGGTGGCGGCCGGCCTGTCGGCCCAGGACCCTGGCACCGCCAGTGGCATTACCACGTTCGCTTCCCCATTTGCTTCGCTCAGGACGGGGCTCAGTGCGGGCCTGGCCGGGACTGTCTGGAGTGAAATCAGCTACCAGGGTAGGCTGACCGCCGACAATCCCAACCCACCAGCCTCCCCTGTCAAACTCATCTTCATCCACCACTCTGTCGGCGACGACTGGCTGAGCACCGGCATTGGCAATCTGGGTAACCAGTTGGGCGCCAACAACTATTACGTCAGCGATACCTACTACGATTGGGGGCCAGACGACATCGGTTCGTATACCGATATCGGCCAGTGGTGGGACTGGTTCCGGGGCCCCAACAGCACCACCCACACTCAGGCCGTCTACAACACCACTAACCGCCACGCCGACTACACGCGCCCCATGGCAGACCCCGGCGGTGAGAACCAGATCATCATGTTCAAATCCTGTTACCCCAATTCCCACCTGGGGGGGAACCCGGGCGACCCGCCGACCACCGGCCCAAACCCCCTTCGTGGGGAGGATTGGACCTCCGAGCACCACACCGTGGGCAACGCCAAAGGCATCTACAATGACATCCTGGAATACTTCGCCACCCGCCAGGACAAGCTCTTGGTCGTCATCACCGCGCCGCCCCTGGTGGGAATCGAAACCGATTCGACCCACGCGGCCAACGCCCGCGTTTTCAACACGTGGCTTGTGGAAGACTGGCTTGATGACTACTCCTATGACAACGTGGCTGTGTTCGATTTCTACAACGTCCTCACTTCCAATGGGGGGAACTGGTACACCAACGACCTGGGCTGGGGCACGGGCAACCACCACCGCTATCGCAACGGCGCTATCGAGTACATTACCAACCAGGGGGGCAACACCGCTGCCTACCCCGACGGCGGGAGCGACAGTCACCCGTCTCAGGCTGGCAACGAGAAGGCCACCGGCGAGTTCGTCCCCCTGCTCAATGCCTTCTACCACTGCTGGGTGGAGGGTGAGGGGACGCCGACCCCCACGGCCACCGGTACAACAATCACGGCGACACCGACGGCCACGCCCACTGGCACCGTCTCACCGGCGCCAACCATGTGGGTCTACCTGCCGCTTATCCTGAAGAGCTACGCTCCATCCATCACGCCCACTCCCTCGCCTTCTCCCACAGCCACCCCCACGCCTACCAGCGGCGCTTGTCCAGCCTACCTGCCTGGCTTTACCTTTGTCACCGGTACGGAGGTCCATGCCATGCCCGACCTGGCCGAGACTTCCCCACGCCAGTGGTTCACCGACCCCACCTTTGGCACCCGCCTGGTGCGGGTCACCGATCGGGCCAACGACTTGTCCCCAGGCGATGATTCGACCGGTCTGGTGAACGAATATGCCCGCGTGCAATCCTTCAACGCCGACGGCAGCCGATTGCTGGCCCACGGCACCGATGGCACGTGGTACTTGTACGACGTCCAGACGCTCCTGCCACTGGGTGAATTGCCCCTCGGAGTAGAGCCGCGCTGGGACGCGGACGATCCAGGCATAGTGTACTACTCGGACGAAACCCGGTTGATGTCCTACAACGTGCAGACTGCAACTCAGACCGAGGTCCGCGACTTTGCCGACGACTTTCCCGGTCAGACTCTGAGCGCCGTGTGGACGTGCTATGAGGGTAGTCCCTCGCGTGATCGCCGCTACTGGGGCTTGATGGCGGAGGACGGGGACTGGATTCCCGTCGCCTTCCTGGTGTACGACCGGCAGACCGATCAGGTGACCATCCGCGACATGCGCGGCGTGCCAGGGGTGGAGGAGGACGTTGATCACGTGACCATGAGCCCGTTGGGAACCTACTTCCTGGCTTCCTTTGACCACCATTGCCAGCCCGGGGAGTTGGGCGACGACGCGCACCCTTGTGGCCTGATGGTCTACGACCGCTACCTGACCAACGGACGGGGTCTGCTGCGCATCATCGGACACTACGACCCAGCGCTGGACGCCCGGGGGCGTGAAGTGATCATCTACCAGGCCATTGACACCGACACTATCTCCATGCTCGACCTGACCACTGGCATGGTGACGCCCCTTTTGGAAATAGATTTCAGGTTCACTGCGATTGGCTTACATTTTTCGGGGCTGGCCTTCGACCGGCCTGGCTGGGCTGTGATCTCTACTCACGACGACGCTACGGCCATTCACACCTGGATGGACGACCAGGTTTTCCTCGTCGAGCTCAAGCCGGACGGGCGGGTGGTGCGGCTGGCGCATACTCACTCGATAGTGGACGAAAGCCAGCCGGAGGAGTACTACTACTGGGCCGAGCCTCACGCCAGTACCAACGCCGACCTGACGCGGGTGCTCTTCACGACCAAGTGGGGTCGCTTTGACACAGGCGAGGTGGAGATGTTCATGATCGCGCTGCCACCGGACTGGCTCGAGCGGCTGCCATGATTTGACCTGTTTGGCAACGCGCGGTCAGCCGGGACCGCCCTCTTACCTAGCAGTAGAGTGGGGTGAGAGTGGCCTCCGATCAACGTTGAGCACAAGATACGACCGATGTGTGATCAGGGGGCCGTGCAAGGAGAGGCAAAGGACGAGATCGGGTTGAAGAGCTACCTATGAAGCCTGAAGTGATAGAGTCTGGGCAGCGCAACAAAGCCACCTGTGCGATTGATGCAGGCGGCTTTGTTCCGTCCTCTTGCACCACGCCCGAGAATGGCTTGGCGGTGTTGGTCACGAAAAACCTACCCTATTTCAACGTAAATTCAACAGAAAAACCCTTGACAAAGGGCCAAGTTTCTGCCATAATGTGCATAGAGCGAAAGGCATCGCTGATGCGCTTGCTGCCTTAGCATCCAGCACTGACGCTGGCCGACAACGTAGAAGCTCTCATCTCCAAAAGCCATTGCAGCGCAGCCATAGGAGGCTTTGTCAGCCGAGGCCAATGCTGGGGCGCGCGGGCGCATAGCATTGGCCTTTTTCGTTGGGTTCCGCCAGATTTGCCTTTCAGTTGGTCACCGGGTCTACCCGCCGCTGGTCACGAAGGGTAGCCCTATTCATCGCCAGTAAAGGCGAAAAATGAAAGGAGGAGAAAAATGCGAATCCGAATGACTTTAATCACAATCGTGCTGCTGGCCGTAGCTCTGCTCCTGGGGGGCATGAGCACGATGACCCTGAGCATCCCGTTACCAAAGGTCCGGGCAGCTCCTGATACGGTGCACCTCAGCCAGACCACCGTATACTTATACCCTGTGGCCGACGCTTACGTTTCGCAAGTGGCGCCCATCAATAACTTCGGCAGTGCCACCAAGCTGGATGTGCAGAACCTGGACGGTGGGGAGTTCCCGGATGATCGGCGCTCCTATGTGGGGTTCAATCTCTCCAGCATTCCAGGCGACGCCATCATCTCCAGCGCCGCTTTCAAAGCCTACTTGTACGACGCCCAGGGGCTGAGCAACATCAATGTGCAATTGCGTCGGGTGACCACCTCCTGGGCCAACAATGCTGTCACCTGGAACAACAAACCGTCCTCCAAGTCCTACACTGGAATGTACGTAGACAAGACGCTCGGCATGAAAGGCTGGGATGTGACCAGCCTGGTCCAGGACTATTGGATCAACCACGAGTTCGGCAGCGGTGACAATCATGGCCTGGAGCTGCGGGGGCCGGAGAGCGGAGGCTACTACCTCAGGCGCTTCTACTCCGGCGACGCCAAATCAAACAAGCCGTATCTAGTTATCAGCTATGATCTGCCAACTGCGACGCCCATCCGTACGAGCACCCCTACCCGGACGCCTACGCCTACTCACACCCCGACGGCCACTCCGACGCCGACGCGCACCCCGACGCGCACCCCGACCCGCACCCCCACACGTACTCCGACGCGCACACCGACGCGGACCTCTGCCGCAACCCATACAGCTACTCACACCCCAACGGCCTCACCCACTGTCACCCCCGGCGAGCCGCTGCGCATCGTCTCCGGGCCATCGGTCTCCTCGGTGACCCAGACGTCGGCGATCATCTCTTGGACGACGAACAAGAAAGCCGACAGCCGCGTGCGCTACGGGCGGTACGCTTCGCTACTCACTGATAGCGCACAGGATCCCGCTCTGGTCACCGTACACCAGATCACGCTGACCAGCCTGCAGCCGGCCACGACCTACGCTTACGTCGTCGAATCGGCCGCCGGGGCCGAGCGCGCCGTCAGCCGCCAGCGTTTCTTCAAGACCACACCCCCCTCAGACGCGTCGGCGCCGACCATCTCCGACTTCCGCATCAGCCGGCTGCCCGGCAAGATGGCGCGTTACCAGCTCGAGGCCGACGCTTCCGACGACACCGGCGTCGCCAGCGTGGAATTCTACATGGACGGCGCCCTGCTGGCGACGGACTACTCTTGGGGGGGCACGGCCACCTTCGTGCTGGCCCCGGCGACCATGGGGATGCTCAGGGAGGATTTCTTCGGCGTCTCTCACCAGATGATGGTGCGGGCACGCGACTTTGCGGGGCGCGTCGGCAGCAGTGAGTCACCCTGGGAAACCCACGAGCCAGCAGAGATCGTCATGGAGATGTCTCCCCAGGGGGAGTACATCATGTACTTGCCCGGCTGGAACGTCCCGGAGGGCCAATCGCAGACCTTCAATGTCTACGCCGAGGAGCAGGACTGGTACTGTGGCTGGCGCACGCTCGATCCGGAAGGCAGCCGGCCGCCGCGGCAGGTCTGGGACTGCGATCCGAACAGTCACGCTGTAGACCACGTGGACTTCTACGTGGACGGCGAATTGATGCACACGTCCGTCCCATCCACGCCCGCCGACTACAGCCACGAGTACACCTGGCCCATTGGCGGCCTTCCCTTGGGTGTGTATCACGTGCGGGCCGAGGCGGTCGGCCGCGCCGGCGAGGTGGAGGAGCGCACGGCCACGTTCTGCATCTACCACGGCCAGCGGTGGGTCGAGATGGTCCGCACCGTGACGCGGCACGACACCTACTTCGACGTTGACCTCGAGATCGTCAACAGCGGCACCCTGGACATCGAGCTCGACTACGTCGTCGAAAACGTGACCGGTTTCCAGCCGTTCGACGTTGACGGCAGCTACTACACCGGCACGCCGACCTACGACGACGAAACCAAGGAGTTCAGCCTCAGCTTCGACCTGTTCAACCACGATCACAACTACTTCCTCCTGCGCCCGGACGATTCGATCCACCTGCACTATCACGCCGCCCCGGTCCTCTTGCCCGATGACGCCATCGCCCACGCGTTCGGCGCCTTGCCCGTGTACGTGTACGATTACTCTGGCCACTTCAGCCACCGGATCGACCAGCCGACCCTGGCGACCGAGGACGGCGCGAGCCTGGCCGACGCGGTGGCCGCGGCCCAGGCGGCGGCGGACTACCTGGTGGTGACGCGGCCCGGCGCCCTCTTCGATCTATTCGACGAGGGCGGGGTCCACTCGCTCCTGCAGAGCATGGCCGAGCTGGCGCGCTACCGGTTGGGCGTGCTCGGCTTCCTGCCCTCGCCCTGCCCCGGCCCCGATGGCGTGCGCGACCTGATCCTGCACTGGGGCGAGCCGATGGACGGCAGCGACGGCACACCCGGCGGCTACCACACCAACGGCTACCTGGTGCTGGTGGGGGAGGACGAGATCGTCACGTCCTGGGACCCCGACTTCGATGTGACTGGCTACGACAACATCGCGCGCAGCGATATGTTCTTCGCCAACACCGCCGGCTGGTGGGTCAACCCCGAGATCATTGTCAGCCGCATCATCGGCAACAACCCCGCCGCGCTGGAGGCTTCCATCCGCAACAGCCTGGCGGTGAGCAGCTTCCCCTGGCACAGCTTCCCCTGGAACAGCGCGCTGGTTCTCGCCGGCGACGGCGGCGGGTGGAGCTACTTCCATAGAAACGTCGAGGAGGTGCACGACCGGCTGGACGACGAGTTCGACATCGTGAGCCGGGAGAAGGTGCGCAACATCCGCGATCGGGAGGAAGATCCCGTTGTTTGGTTCAGAAACAACGTGGCGGACCGAAACGTCATCTACTGGCGCGACCACTGCGGCGACGAAAGCTGGACCGACGTGGTGGATACTGGCAACTTCCCGCTGGACTTCGGCTCGACTTATCCATTCGCGTTCGCCTGCTGCTGCCAGGCCGGGCGCTACGCCGGCATTACCGGCATTGCTGAGACCTTCACGCAGCACCGCTCGCCCGTCTACATCGGCGCAACGGAGACATCCCCCCGCCTCACCAACAACCGCAACTGTTACAAGTTCTTCGACCGCTGGGTAGGCGGCAGCGCCAGCCTGGGCCAGGTCTTCCGCGACCTGAAGCACGACATAGACGGCTCCTACGACAACTACTGGTCGGTGGAGTATCAGATGTACGGCGATCCCAAGCTGGGCGGGGCGAGCCTGGCTGCCGCCTCTGCGGGAGCCGCGCAGCCCGTCGGCGAGCCGCCGACCACCATCGCGGTGACCGTGCCGGATTACACGGTCGCGGAGTACGGCGGCTACCACCACGTCACCATCCCCGGCGGCGGGATGCTATCGGAGCCGAACCTCCCCATCGTCCCCACCTTCACGCGCGAGCAGCCGCTGCCCGTCGGCTATCGCGTCCAGGAGGTGACGCTGGTCTCCCGCTCCGCGCCGACGACGGCCGAGGGACTGCATCTCTTCTGCGGCATCGAAGAGCCGGATGCGGCGGCCGCCCAGGGCGACACGACGGCCAGCCTGGCCGACTGGTGGCCTACGGAGCCGTTCCGCTGGGAGGTGGAGGAGCGACCTGACGGCACGGGATTGCTGCGCATCCACATCTACCCGTTCGTCTACGACCCGGCGACGGGCCAGGCGCGCTTCTACAAGGAGCACACCTTCACCGTGAGCTACACGGTCTCCGACGTGGAGGTCTACCTGGTCGGCCGCCGCCCGCTGGGTTACGGGGCCGGCGAGGAGGTGGCCGCCGACCTCTGGGTGGTGAACGGGGGGCAGCCGGCCGATATGGTCGTCAGCGCCACGATCCGCCCCGAAGGTCCGGGCGGCGCGGCCCAGGCCCAGGGCTTGCTGTTGCGGACGCTGGAGGGGGTGCAGGGGCTGGCCTCATTCCCGCTGCGGTGGGAGACCGACGGCCTCGCGCCCGGCCAGTACACGATCCAGGCAGAGGTGTGCGCCATGAACGGCGACCTGCTGGACAGCACCGTGGCGACCGTCCAACTGGGTGTCGTCTCGGCCGAGGCGACGGGGCTGAGAGTGAGGCCCGACAGCTTCGGGCCTGGCGATCTGCTGACCATTTCCCTGGACTTCCACAACACCGGCACCGTGCCAATCAGCGGCACCGCTGTCATCCAGGTGCTGTCCTACGCGGCCCACGAAGCCATCGCAACGTTCCAGCAGGAGGTAGGGCCGGTGGCGCCGGATGCCAGCGCGCCGATCAGCGTCAACTGGACCGTCCCGCCGCAGGGCCTCGGGACCTACAAGATCGCCGCCTACGTCCTCTACCACGCCCGGAGCACTGAGCCGCTGGTTACTGTCGTTCACTCCGGCTGGCCGATCCGCTTGCCGCTGGTGCTGCGAAACCACCCTTAGCCCCGGCGGACAGTCCATTTCACCATCTGAAGGGAATGTGGTGGCTGAACGCTGCCACAGTGAGCACGCGCCCGAGTTGCAGTTCCTGCCACCACAGCCCGGAAGCGAACTCGACGGTGTGGTGCCCATCATCTGGCAGGCATTTGACCTCGACGACGATCCATTGTTCTACGCACTGTTCTACAGCCACGACGATGGGGCCACATGGCTGTCCCTAGGCATCAACCTGACTGAACCTGTCTACGAACTGGACACGGAGCAAATCCCAGAGGGCGAAGCGTGCTTTGTGCGGGTGCTCGTCAGCGACGGATGGCACACGCAGGAGACCATTGGCGGCCTGTTCGCCATCCGGCGCAAGCCCCTCGAAGTGGCGATTGGCACACCACTTGATGGGGCGAGTATGCTAGAAGAGCAGGGTCTGGTGTTCACTGGGTTGGCCTACGATCCCGAGGACGGCCCCCTCTCGGACGCCGCACTATCCTGGTGGTCAGACAGAGACGGGCTTCTGGGCCGGGGCGCGACAGTGATCGTGCCCGGACTCACCCTCTCACCCGGTTGGCACACCATCACCCTGAAGGCCGCTGACGACGATGGGCAGATAGGGTTGGGCCGCGTCAACATCTTCGTCGGCCACCGGGTCTATCTGCCTATCATCCTGAAGAACTGCTCATAAAGAAAGAGGCTGCCGGATGTAGAATTCACAAGGCCATTTGCCCTTCGTCTGGCAAATGGCCTTGCTTTACCTTTTGAATCAGAGCGTAACGAAAGGAAGGATGAAAATGCAAACCAGAAGGATAGCGACGATAGTGATAGCTATGGCCGCGTTGTTCTTGCTCCTGGCCGCAAGTTCCACCGTAGCTGGCCTGCCAGTTGAGGAGAGCAGCAGTCCTGCCAACGGCATCTTGCTTTCCGATTGCCAGGAGTTGTTGATTAACGGTGACTTCGAGACCGGTTCGTTCCTACCCTGGGACAGTTGGGGCAGTGTCAGCTTGGGGCCAGGATACAACAGTGCACATGGCGCCTGGTTGGGCGGCACCGACAACGCCGCAGGGGAGCTCTTTCAGGAGGTGACCATCCCGGCCGGGGCCAGCTGAGTGGGGCTGGAGTTCTGGTGGCTCGCCGAAAGCACAGAGGAGCAGCCTGGCGATGCTGTAGATGTGATCGTCCAGTACGGTGACGAGCAGGCCGACCTGCTGCGCACGTTGCCAGCCGTGGAGCCCCTGGGCC
>JGI24025J20009_10003807_pt1 | contig 10142 bp, 9 predicted proteins | sample Cruoilmetagenom3_FD_20009 | JGI IMG/M metagenome (IMG submission 20009) | reverse complement strand
GGCTCGCGATGTTAAAACTTGGATTGAGAGATCTAAGAGAACTCTACCGCCCGGACATAGATTGGTTGAGGAAGAGTCCACTATTTGGAGATTTTTAAATGCCCGTGATATCGCTCGGATATGAAGATTTAGAAGAATTAGTGGGAATTCCAAAAGAGGAGATACTAACTAAGATACCGATGCTCGGGGCGGATATAGAGAGAGTGGAAGAAGATCACGTCGATGTGGAGTTCTTTCCAAATAGACCAGATTTATACTCTGTCGAAGGTGTTGCGAGGGCTTTGAGGGGGTTTCTATCGATCGAGGAGGGGGCAAGATATTACAGCGTCAAGGAATCGAAGATCAATCTCACCGTAAAGGACGCCGTTCTCCCAATACGTCCTCATATTGCATCAGCGGTCGTGAAAGGTATCAAATTTTCCGGTGCCTTAATAGAATCACTGATGAATCTGCAGGAACACCTTCCACAGGGGTTTAGGAAGAGATAGAAGAAAAATCTCGATTGGAGTTCACGATCTTTCTAAGATAGAATCTCCCTTCACATATACAGCGGTCTCTCCAGATTTCAGTTTTGTACCACTCGATCTCGATGAAGAGATGACGATGCGGAAGATCTTAACGCGACACCCGAAAGGTGTCAAATACAGAAAAATTCTCGAACATTTTGATTTGTATCCTATCATCTTTGAAGGGAGGGGCGAAGTGGTCTCTTTTCCACCCATAATAAACGCAGAATTGACGAGAGTGACGGAAAAAACCGAAGATATATTTATCGACGTTACCGGAACAGAACCAATCGTTTTTAAGGCATTGAATATCGTAGTATCTTCTCTCGCGGAGAGAGGAGGGGAGATATATTCTGTAAGGATTGATAGAGGTTCCAAAGAGGCGAGAATTGTATCTCCAGATCTATCCTATGAGGAGATAGATATAGAACTATCAGAATTTAGATCCCTCATCGGCGAAGACCTGACGCCTTTTGATATTATAGAATCGCTCAGAAAGATGAGATACGACGCAGATCGGGGGAAAGAGGATAAGGTACTGGTTAAAATTCCACCTTACAGGGTTGATATTCTTCATCCGTGGGACATCATCGAAGATGTCGCGATCGGTTATGGATATGAGAATATAAGACCAGAATTTCCAAAGACCCTGACGATGGGAAGCCCTCATGAGATGGAGGTCTTCTCATCCAAGATCAGAGAAGTGATGATTGGGCTCTGTTTCTTTGAGGTGATCACGTTTACGTTGACGAACGAAGAGAAAGAATTTGATTGGATGAGGAGGATAAATGGAAATAAGGAAGAGATCGTTACGGTTAATAATCCGATAAGCAAAGAACATACGATGATGAGAAGAACGATATTACCAAATCTGATCGAACTATTATCATTTAATAAACACAGAGATCTCCCTCAGAGGATATTTGAGATCGGAGACGTGATTTTAAATGGTAAAACGACAGAGAGCCTTGCCGCGGTATCCATACATTCGGATGCCGAATTCTCCGAGGTAAGATCTTATATAGATGCGTTATTCAGAGAGATGAAGATGGAGGCGAAGATAAAGAATTCGACCGATCCGGCATTTTTGGAGGGGAGAAGCGGTGATATTTACGTAAATAAGAGAAAAATTGGAGTCTTTGGAGAACTACATCCCGATGTTGTATGGAATTTTGAGCTCGAATATCCGATCGTGGCTATGGAGATAAATTTAGCCTCTCTCGAATAAATCAACTAACTTTTTAAAATGAAAGAGATTAGAAAAAATTTCTGTCCTTTATGCGGGAAAGAAGTCGAGCTGGAAGAGATGATATGTGGAATGTGCGCAGAATGCTACATTAAAAAAGAGAAAATTATAGAACCTCCAAGAGATAGCAAGATTACGATATGCCCAAGATGTGGGTCTCTTTATGAAGGAGGATGGAAAAAGTCTAAAAGCATAGAATCTGCCGCCATTTCTTTTATCTCATCAAAAATTTTGATATCCAACGAGATAGATGATGTAGAGCTAAATTTATCTCCCGAAAGATTGAATTCAAAGAGGGTACTCGTCCATGGATGCCTCAAAGGAAAGGTAAAGGGTGAGGTAATCGAAAAAAAGATGGATCTTCTGGTGCATGTGGCATATAACATCTGTGATAGGTGTAGCAGAATTTCTGGCAGATATTACGAATCGATTGTCCAGATAAGGGCATATGACAGAAATCCAACTAAATTAGAGATAGAAGAGATAAAAAAAATTGCGAGCGAGATCGTGAACAATGGGTATGACAGAGGAGACGAAAAGTCATTTATCACAGATATTAAAGAATTTGAGAAGGGGTTGGATCTTTATCTTGGATCTAAAAAAATTGCGAAGCAGATATGCAGATCCGTTAGATCGAGGTACGGTGGAGATTTAGTGGACTCTGCAAAATTGGTCGGAGAAAAAGACGGAAAGAAAAATTACAGGGTAACTCATTCTTTGAGGCTTCCAAAATTTTTGAGAGGTGATATCATCTCGTATGAAGGGAATATTGTACAGATAAGAGCTATTGGGACGAAGATGAAGGGGAAGGACCTCTCGAACGGTAAGACTATTATGCTGGAGAGCCATAAAGATAAATTGAGGGGGATGAAAAAGGTTGGCTCTATCAAAGAAGCTGCTGAAACAGACCTAATAACGGTAGCGGGAAAAGAGATACAGGTGCTCGATCCTGAGACAGGTGAAGTCGTAACTATCTCGAAACCATATTTCATCGATGACTCTAGCGAGAAGAATAAGGTAAAGGTGATCAAGACGGATTCCGGTTTGATTGCTGTTCTGCCACACAACAATGACGCTTGAAAATTTTATCGGGATCTTAGAAGAGAGTACAGGCGTGGGGTGGACATTTGCGATCTGGGACCTCCTCTTTTTATCCGTCTTGCTCATAATTGGCATTTTATTGAGATCAAAAGTAAAGTTCTTCCAAAAATGGCTTATACCTGACGCATTGCTGGCCGGTCTATTGGGTCTTATCCTCGGTAAATATGTGCTTGGAACTCTCACACAAAACACCCTTTACATACCCTTCTCAGAGGGTTTGGCATATTATCCGTACCATCTTCTGAACATATGCTTTTGCTCAATTCCACTGGGAGCTGCTGAGATTTCATGGAGGAAGATAAAGAAAGGAGGCCTCTCGACTGGATTATGTATAAGCTTCACACAGATGGGGCAGGTGGCGTTTGGTGTTGGAATAGCACTCATCTTCATCTTTCTGTTGGGTTTTGAGGTCTCTCCGCTGATCGGTACACTATTCATGTTCGGGTATGGTACCGGTCCTGGTCAAGCTTACGCCATAGGAAACGTCTACGAGAATCTTGGCTTATTTGTGGGCGGTAAGGAGATAGGTTTAGCATTTGGATCGTTGGGATATGTTTTTGCCTTCTTGGGAGGAATCCCACTGATGATGTGGGGGATCAGGAACGGACATACCGCTCACATTCGATCGCTCGATGAGATACCCGAATATGTGAAAACCGGATTGATAAGAGATGAAAGAGATAGGGGGGTTGCCGGCAGATATACATCGGCCACTGAGGCAATAGATACGCTCTCGATGCAGATCGCCCTGGTGCTATTCACATACATCATCTCTATCCTTGTATATCTTGCCATCTGGAGTATATTACCTAAAGGAGCGTCGATCTATCTATGTGGTTTTCTCTATATGATCTGTGTTATGGTAGGTATGATATTCAGGGTGATTCTGGACAAAACGGGCAGAAGATACATTCTCGACTCACAGACGCAAGCCAGGATACAGGGAGTTACGACGGACCTCATCGTGGTGAGCGCGATAGCGGCCATCTCTATACCGATGGTCTGGAGATATTTCACTCCTTTCATAACGATCGCCATACTCGGGGGTTTTTTCACCCTCTTGATCAGCGTCTGGCTGCATAAGAGGATATTCTCCGATCATCAATTTGAGAGACTGATGTTCAACTACGGAGCTCACACAGGAACAGCTATGAGCGGATTGGCACTGATGCGTGTGGTTGATCCGGAGTTCAAATCTTCCGCCCCGGCTGACTATACAATGGGGATGCCGTTGGCGTTGGTATGCCAGTTTGTCATAGCTTCCATTGGAGGAGTCGTCATCTCTATGGCTAAAACGGCTTTTTGGCCGCCCATCCTCTATTTTCTGATTGCTATCGTATTTACAATATTTTTATGGTATCTTTGGCCAGTTTTTGGATTTTGGAAGCGATATAAACCATTTTGGTCTCTTTGGCCCAAAGATTGATGAGAGAGAAGATCTCAGATATCACCATTTAACAGGGGAGATTAAGTAAAAGTTTAAGAATATCTATAAACAATTTTATTATATGGAAGAAGCGGGTGCAAAGGCTGGGCTCATGGCTGGTTGTGTATTCGGTATGAGTCTGGCGATTTGTACGATATTTTCGTTTTTTCGGTCGCGTGAATTACTCGTGGAAGAGATGGCGATCCAGCTGGAGCAGATTGCATATCCGGTTCCAGAGATCGGAAATTTACTGAAAATCATCATGGTCGTTGCTCCCATCGCAATATTCTTGATCTCCGCGATCTTCGGACTGCTCTTTGGATTGTTATACCACCGCCTGTATCTTCACAATCCCAAGTTGAAGGCAATGTATGCAACGCTCGTGGGTCTCCTATTAGGCATATTTTTTGGTTTTACCACGAATATTGCTCTAAGCAGGAGCAAGACTGTGGCAATCTGTCTGTTCTTAGGCTTGCTCTATGCGGTAGTCCTGTTATATCTGCATTCGAGATATATGGAGGCGGTAAACTTGGAACTCGATCAACTACAGATGTCCATATTAGAAGTCATTAAAAGGAAGAAACCGAAATTTGTAGAGTTATTGAAGACCATACCCGTGGATAAAGAAGAACTTCGCGACGAGCTTTGCAAACTCGACGATCTGGGACTGATCGCAGAGGACTACCAAAATAGGTATCTAATAAAAGATGCGGGAAAATTACTGCTTCGGGATCAAAGGGGTATAAAAAAGACCGCAGTTGTATCGGACAGCAGATCTGTCCTCGTCTTCATCCTGATCTCTTACGGCATAATGTGTGTAACGGCGCTCGGTATATACCTGGCCGGCGGGTTGAGTAAGATTGGCATCTTCGCCCCTCTGATCGGCGCGGGAGTGATGTTTGCGCCGTTGATTGCAAGCGCAGTGGTCATAAAGTATATGACCTACGAAAGATTTACAGATTTTGGGCTTAAGAGGGGAAAACTCAGATATTATATCTATGCGCTGATCTATCCGTTCATCACACTCGCGCTCGGCCTCATATTCGTATCCATATTCAAAACGGCGGATATCCATTTCTCCAATATTAAAACGATGGGTTGGTCTTTGACAATGGTGAGTTTGATGATCGCCGCCCCGTTCTTTAATATCATATTTGCGTTCGGGGAAGAGTTCGGATGGAGGGGTTTTTTACAGGAGAAGCTCACAAAACGATATCCCTTGCCCATCGCACTTCTAACTATAGGACTGATCTGGGGTTTTTGGCATGCGCCACTCATCTTATTGGGCTATAACTATCCACATCACCCGGTAATAGGAGTCTTTCTCTTTACGGTCTTCTGTGTGCTGTTTGGTATATTTTTGAGCTGGCTCAGGATAAGATCAGATAGTATCTTTCCATGCGCTCTCGCCCACGGTGCGTTCAACGCATATGCCGGCTTTGGACTTCTAATCGCGCCTGCAGACGAATTGTTTACCGTGCCTATAGGATTTCCCGCGATGCTTGCCTATGTGGTGATCACCGTTTTGGTCTGCCTGAATTTACGCGGATGCAAATAGATCATATCTTCTTCAGTTTGACCGCCGTTCCATAGACCATCATCTCGGCGGCTCCCTGCATGACCATCGAGGTTACAAAACGCACATCTGTGACCGCGTCCGCGTCCATCTCTTTGGCCTTTCCGATCATCCTTTCAAGTGCTGCTTTGCGTGCCTCATCCAGCATCTCGGTATAGAAGCCGAGCTCACCGCCCACCATGTGTTTGAATGCCATCGTTATGTCCTTGCCGAGATGTTTCGCCTTGATGGAGGAACCCCAAATCAAACCGAGAACTCCCGCGATCTCGTGGCCAGGCACGGCGCCTCCCGTGGTTAACAATACATCTTTTTCCATAGTTTTTTGATCATACTCTTTAGTTATAATATTTTCTAATAGATTCATAAAAGAAGACCAAACCGATAGTTTTTTTTCCTTACACCTCTCCAAAATTATATCGTGAATGAAGAGATGAGAGAACGCGCGAAAGAATTTGCAGATAAAATCTCAACCTCGAAGAAAAAAGAGATTACGTTAATTTCGCACATAGACGCGGATGGTATCACATCCATGTCGATAATGGTAAGGGTGCTTAAGCGGGCGAAGATAAGGTTTAAAGGAATCTTTTTAAGACAACTCGATGAGAGAACGGTCGAAAAAATTCCAGGAGATTCGTCTCTAAAGCTCTTTTTGGATCTGGGCAGTGGACAACAAGATATACTTGAGGTGCGTGGATTTAAGAGAGAAGAGGTTTTAATCATCGATCATCATATACCAGGGGAGAATATATACGAACAGTTCAATCCTCTTCTCTTTCAGAGAGAAGAGAAGAAGGTGAGTGCCGCTGGTCTAGCTTACCTTGTAGCAAAAAATATTGGAGAAAACTCTGATTTATCTAAATTGGCCATCGTCGGTGCAGTTGGAGATATGATGGCAAATGAAACGAATAGGCTCGAAGGATCGATGAGAGAGATCGTGAATGATGCCAGGAGAAAAGGCTTTCTCAAGGTGACGAAAGATATAAGTGCGTATGGAATCTCGACCCGCCCAATACATCTTATGCTCTCCTACACAGATGATCCTTACATGGATGGATTGACTGATAACAAAGATAACTGTTTAGATCTATTGAAAGATCTTGGAATAGCAGCTAAAGAGGATGAGCGGTGGAGGGTATGGGAAGATTTATCGAGAGAGGAGAAGAGAAGAATATATTCGGAATTAATAGAGAAAGTGAAAGAAGAGGATCAATACAGGCTATCCGGTGAGAATTATATATTCAAGGATGAGAGGAGGAGGACTCCACTCAGGAACGCAAAAGAATATTCAACGCTATTGAACGCGTGTGGCAGATGGGTGAAACCGAAGATCGGTATGGACGTCTGTTTGGGGGACAGGGATGAGAGATATGGTCAGGCATCGGTCTTACTCAAAAATCATAAGAGGGTGATAAGAGAATTGCTCGAATATATCTTGAAGAATGGGGTTATCAAGAGAGAGAATATTCAATATATGGATGCTAAAGATAATTTTCCGGATACGATCATTGGAATAGGTGCCGGCATGGCACGCTCAAAGCTCGATAAAGAGATTCCCGGAAAACCGATGATAATATTTGGAGATATGGTGGGGGAGGAGGATTTAAGAAAGGTGAGTGGAAGGGCGAACTACGAACAGGTGAAAAGAGGGATAAATCTGCAAGAGGCAATAAGCAGGGCTTCTCAAGCTGTTGGAGGAGGGGGTGGAGGGCACAAGATAGCTGCCGGTGGATGTATTCCAAGAGGTACTGAAGAAGCATTTTTAAATGGGCTGGATGAGATAGTAGGGGAGCAGACCGCTAAGTAAGTATCTCCTCGATGAGCTGACTTATCTCTTCGATCTTTCTTCCACCATCTATAGAGCTTAAAACGCCCATTTCTCTGTAATAATTTGTGAGTGGTTCTGTCTGATCTTTATAAACCTTTAATCTGTTTCTAACCGTCTCTTCCCTGTCGTCATCTCTTTGATAGAGCTCTCCTCCGCAGAGATCACAGATATTCTCCTCATTTGGAGGATTAAAGATTATGTGGTAACTCGCTCCACAACCTTTACAGATCCTCCTCCCCGACATCCTTCTTATGATATCATCCTCTTTGACCTCAATATTGAGGGCGTTATCAATTTTTTCATTCATTTTATTTAGAACTTCGTCTAAAGCCTCTGCTTGTGGAACTGTTCTTGGAAAACCGTCTAAAATAAACCCATCCCTACAATCTTCTGCCTTTAATCTCTCTTCGGTTATCATTATTACCAATTCGTCTGGCACCAATGCTCCCGAGTCCATATAATGTTTGGCTCTTATGCCAAGCTCCGTTTTGTCTTCAACCGCTTTTCTCAACATATCCCCGGTAGAAATCTGTGGAATACCGTATCTCTCCTCTATCAATTTTGCTTGAGTTCCTTTTCCGCTCCCCGGTGGGCCCAATAGGATTATGTTCATATAGATCTCCAACATTCTTTACTAGGAAAAGTAAAAAAGCGATATTAAAAAGTTTCTGCCGTGGTGGCGAGATTGATTCAATTTTTTAGAGCTAAACCTCACGGCCACTGCTTAGGGACATTTAACCACTCGCCAAATTGTGCTTCGAGCACCCATGAATGTTTGTGGATTTATGTCCTTGCCGATAAAAATGTGAACTGCCCCAAGCTAAAGTTCCTAAAAACCAAAAGTTTTTAGGATATGCGACGAAATCGAAGATTTGCAACTACATAGGGATTTTCATTTTTCATAACGTCACAAAAACTTTCAGTTCAATCAATTCGTGAATCTCCGCCGGCAAAACAACAATTAAATCACCTCATGTAAGGTTTGTCGAATCGTTCTTCAAACGCGTTGTTCTCTTTTAACTGCTTATTCCAGTAAACGTGTGCCATTCCGATTGAACTTGCGAATCTAAAAAATAATCTTCTTAATGCTGATAAATGTTCAGGTTTGGCAAGTCTTTTAAGCAATTCTTCATCAAATTTTCCTGACTTCCCGTAAATTTTTCCCAGTTCATAAAAGTAGTTAAAAGTTTTTTTGGTCATAAACTGTGGCATTACCCGTATACCTTCGATACCCCCTTTCACAATGCAGCCAGCGTATTGACAGTTCAGTCTTTTTGCAAGTTTCTCAAGATAGCGTTCCACAAACCTGCTATGATAGGCTTCCGGAAATCCGCCCTGCACCATAAAACCAATAGTTGGATTATCTTGCCTTCCGCATAAAGATTTAAGATTATCAATAAATGACTTTACTATCCCAGGCATACAATCGATATAAAGCGGAAACGCCAGTATTACATTACCGACATCCTTAAACATTTCAACAAGTTTCCCAACATCTTTATTATTAACTATATATTCAAGTTCATAGCTATTGCCTTCTGTCTCCATAAAACCATTTAAAAAGTGCTCTAAAAGAATAGCTGTATTACTTTCCTTTCCTCTCGGTGAACCATTAAATACGGTTAATTTCATCTGATATCTCCTGCACCGGAATGTCGGTTTGCATTACAAAACGTGAAGATGTCTTAAAGTCAATAGCAAAACGGGAAAAAATATCGTTCACTATTTCAATATCCTCACTATCAGTATCATCTTCCTTTTCAATTATTAGCCCTATTAAGGGATATTTGTCATATCTCTTCATATGGTGACATTCCTTATTATCAACCAGCTCAATATAAGGGAGGAGAAGTGGGATAAGCTTATCCATGGCAATTTTTAAAACTGCACTGGGAAACCCCATAACAAGAGGTGCAGCACACAGCAAAAAATCAGAATTTATAATCTCTCTACAAATATCGTGTGAATCATCTTTGAAAATGCACTGACCAGGTGTTTTCAACCAACAATCAAAACATCCACGACAAGGGCGTATTTTCATTTCCAGGAGTTTAAAATGAACAACACTGTTATCAGATGATTCCAGTAGTTTTACCAGATTATTCAGGTAGTCATCAAACTTTTGATTATCTGGATCTGGATTCCCATTTAACATTGTAATTTTCATATGCCTGCTTCCTTTAGTCTTCCTATATACTTGTGATATTATACAACGCAGAAAGACACAGGGATATTGTTACCCCTATTTATTTAACATTTTCCATCATCATTTAAAATGGAATTCCAGATTTTTATTGTTCAACCATGGCACCCTGGGACTAATCCCCCTACTTCGGAGTTTCTCGTTTAAGCCTTGGAACAAAGGCACGAGTTCAGGCGGGTATCGATAGTAAGTAACGTGGATCTTTTCACCTTTTGACCTTACAAATGCCTGAATATTCAGAAATTTCTCGAATAGCCCC
>JGI24025J20009_10003806_pt1 | contig 10145 bp, 7 predicted proteins | sample Cruoilmetagenom3_FD_20009 | JGI IMG/M metagenome (IMG submission 20009) | reverse complement strand
GTATGATATTATATATCCTGGTCTAAAAATGAATCTTCCAGATTTACTTGCTGCTGTTGGTGTAGCACAATTACCAGAGTATTTTGAAAGCATTTTAGATAAACGAAAAGAAATATTTTCATATTACCAAGAACACTTCGCAACTAAAAGCTGGGCTATCTTACCTCCTTTTAAAAACGATAAAAAAATATCTTCTTGTCATTTATACGCTTTACGTATTAAAGATGCTACAGAGGCACAACGAGATGCTATTATTGATGAAATAGCTAAAAATGGCGTTGCTGTTAATGTACATTTTCAGCCTTTACCTCTATTAAGTCTTTTTAAATCTTATGGTTACAAAATTGAAGATTACCCAAATGCTTTTAATAATTACAAAGCAGAAATATCTTTACCTATTTATCCGCAGTTAACCCAAGAACAATTACAGTATATTGTGAGCACAATTACAAAAGCAGTAGAAAACACACTATGATAAAAAGAGTATTCGACATATTTTTTTCCTTGTTAGGCTTAATAGTTCTATTTCCTGTTTTATTAATTATTGCCATACTTATAAAACTAGAATCTAAAGGCTCTATATTTTACAGACAAACACGAGTTGGTATAAAAAATCAAGATTTTAAAATCTTTAAGTTTAGAACCATGTTTGTAGGATCTGACAAAAAAGGCCTATTAACATTAGGCGATAAAGACTCTAGAGTTACAAAAGTGGGTTACTTTTTACGTAAATATAAATTAGACGAAATGCCACAACTAATTAACGTATTACAAGGCTCGATGAGTTTTGTTGGTCCAAGACCCGAAGTAAGAAAATATGTAGATTTCTATACTAATGAAGATCTGCAAATACTACAAGTAAAACCAGGTATTACAGACTACGCTTCTATTGCTTTTAGAAACGAAGCCGAACTTTTAAAAGACACTACTAATCCTGAAAAGTTGTATATTGAAGATATAATGCCAAAAAAAATAGCTTTAAACAAGAAGTATATTGCTAATCCTTCGGTATTTATAGATATTAAAATTATTTTAAAAACCTTTTTAAGTATTGTAAAATGAAACTAGAGCAAGGACATTTTGTAATTTCTTTAGACTTCGAGTTGTATTGGGGAATTTTTGATGTACGTACTATAGAAAGTTATAAGAAAAATCTTAAAAAAGTCTCTGAAGTAGTACCTAGACTACTACAACTTAGCGACCAATACAACATAAAACTAACTTTTGCTACTGTTGGATTTTTACTTGCAAATACCAAAGAAGAATTACGACAGTATATTCCTAAAAAGAAACCTAGTTATACAAATGCTAATTTTAGTCCTTATAGATTAATTGATTCTATTGGTAATAATGAAACAGAAGATCCTTATCATTACGCTACATCGTTAATTACACAAATAAAACAAAACGGAAATCACGAAATAGGAAGCCATACTTTTTGCCATTATTTCTGTAACGAAGTAGGCCAAACAGCAGAAGAGTTTGAGGCAGATTTACTAGCAAACATAGAAATTGCCAAAAAACATGGTATTGCAATAAAAAGTATTGTTTTTCCTAGAAACCAAATAAACCAAAACTATTTAAAAATTTGTGCAAAACACGGTGTTTTAAGCTATAGAGGAACAGAAAACCATTGGATGTACAATACTGAAAACACAAAAAAATTAGGCAAGACCAAAAATAGAATTTATAGATTACTAGATGCTTACCTTAATATTTCTGGACATAACACACACATCCTGAAATGCAGCATGGTGTAGTAAATATTGCTTCTAGTAGATTTTTAAGATGGTATAGTACTAAATTACGTTTTTTAGAAAACTTAAAAATTCAAAGAATTAAAAGAGGAATGACCTTTGCCGCAAAGCATAAACAAGTATATCATTTATGGTGGCATCCTCATAATTTTGGTAGCAATACAGAAGAAAATTTTAAAGCTTTAGAAACTCTTTTTATACATTATAACGCGTTAAAAAACACCTATAACTTTCAATGTAAAACCATGAAAGAATTAGCAGAAAATTGCACTAGTTAATCTAGAATTATTTTATAGTTATTCTTCTCTCCTACTACATAATACACTACTTTATCTAAATTTTTAATTGCATATATATTTAATACTGAAATAGCTTCCGGATTTCTATATAATTCATCAAAAATAATGGGTTTTAAAAAAGAATAATTTTTATGATTTAAATCAATTAAATCCTTAGCGTCTAGCATTTCTTTTTCTTTACATTTTTCAATTGTATATTTTCTTCTAGGTACAACTTTTGATTTTTTTCCTTTTAATAAAAACTTAAATTTTACATACTTTTCATTCATGTTTTTATCTCTTAAATACTGCTTCAAGGCATATTTAGACTTTACCATTTTGGCTACAGCAGAAGCTACTACGCTTTTAGAATCATACAGAATATGGTTTTCATAAACATAATCCATATTAGTCCATCTATTTTTATATTCATATTCTCCTTTTGAAAAATCATAAATAGTATATCCGTTATCAAAACACCAATTAAAAAGCTTAATAATGGTTGTATGTCCTAAGTTAAACCTATAATAATCCGTATCAAAAGAGGTAATTGCATAAAACATAGTAGTATCAGACAAAAAACTTAAAGACACACCAATGGGTTTATCATTATTACAAATAGTTATTAATAAGGCTCGTTTTTCTTGAAGCATTTTAAAGATTAATTCATAATAATAATCCCAAGTATCTAGTATATCGTTATCCTTTTGCAATTCATTAAATCGCTTTGTTAATAAGGCCTTAAAACCCTTCATAATAGTAATATACTTGTCTTTTTCTATGCTTTCATTATAAATGGAATAGCTAATATTAAAACAAGCTTCTAATCGTTCTTGATTACGTCTAAACTTATATCTTGTATTCGATTTAAATTGGTTTTTAGCAAAAGCATCATAACTTTCAAAAGCATCTAGATTTGCTAAAAAACCTTTATACTGCTTTACTTTAAACCCTTTTAATCCTGAAGAATCTGGTGCTTCTAAATTAAAATAAGAAGGAACATCATGTAATAAAAACACTTTTCCTTTAAAATCTTTTTCTTCAAGATCTAAAACATAAGACATACCATTGGTAATATTTTTACCAACATTATAATATAAAGGAAGCCATTTGCTTTTTACAAAGGCAACATCCTTAATAAATTTAAAGTTTAAACCTGGTTTTGAAGCATTAAAAAACGTAGACCAAATAGTAGTAAAGGTCTTTGAAACAAACGGGTTATTTTTCATAAATAAATTAATAGCTTGTACTAAATTATTACTTCTTAAGTACATATCCTAACCCAATACAATATTAAAACAAAAAAATAACGTAGCTTTAATCTTATAATTTTGTATATTTAAGCATAAGAGCAACAGACTATTACACACTCCTCCTAACAACATATTGATTAAACAAAATGCAATTACAAAACCATATTATTGTTATATAAATTAATTAAGTTAAAAGCATACATAAATCTAGATAAAACTTAATACCTTTAATATTTAAATCAAAGAACGTTTAAATAAGTTCTTTGTCGTATTTTTTTGATTTATACTTTAAAAACAATAATATTTATATGGCTATTAATGAATCTAAACTGAATTCTAAAATCTGGTTATCTCCACCACACATGAGTGGACACGAACAAGAATTCATAACAGAAGCATTTAAATTAAATTGGATTGCACCTTTAGGACCAAACGTAAACGGTTTTGAAAAGGATATAGAAACATATCTAAAACAAAACACTTACGCAGCAGCCTTAAGTTCAGGTACAGCAGCAATACATCTTGCTTTAATACTTTTAGGTGTTAAACAAGAGGATGAAGTTATATGCCAAACAAAAACGTTTGTAGCATCTGTAAATCCTGTGGTATACTTAGGAGCAACACCTATTTTAGTAGATAGCGAAGAAGAAACATGGAATATATGCCCTGTTTTATTAGAAAAAACAATAAAAGATAGAATTAGTAAAGGAAAAAAACCAAAAGCAATTATAACCATTAATTTATACGGAATGCCATATAACGTAAAACAAATACATGCCATATCTAACAAATACAGTATTCCTGTAATTGAAGATAGCGCAGAAGCATTTGGTAGTGAGGTTAACGGACAAAAATGCGGTACTTTTGGCGATTTCTCTGTTCTTTCGTTTAATGGAAACAAAATAATAACCACTTCTGGTGGTGGTGCATTAATTTGTAAAACCGAAGCTTTAAAGAAAAAAGCCATTTTTTTAGCAACTCAAGCTAAAGAAGACGGAATAACATATACACACAAAACCACTGGCTACAANTATAGAATGTCTAACATTATAGCTGGAATTGGTAGAGGACAAATAAAAGTATTAGACAATTACGTAGCTTTAAGAAGAAGAAACTACAACCACTATTACAAACATTTAAAACAAATTAAAGCCATTCGTTTTCTAGAAGAACCAGAAGGCTACACCTCTAACAGATGGTTAACCTGTATTTTACTAGATACAAAACAAACACGAGACAACTTACTTCAATGGTTAAACAAAAATAACATAGAAGCCAGACCGTCTTGGAAACCCATGCATTTACAACCATTATTTAAAGATGCTCCTGCGTACTTAAACCAAGTTTCAGAAAACATTTATAACAAAGGCCTTTGCCTACCTAGTGGCTCAAGCCTAACCGAAACAGACTTAAACAGAATAACAAAACTAATTATATCGTACTTTGATAAATTATAATGACATACTAAGAAAATTAACCGAGAGATACGCATCCAAATGGCTTGTGCTTTTGTTTGATTCTTGTATTGTAATTTTCACTTTCTTTATTGCCTATATAATTAGGTATAATTTTGAAATAGATTTTAATTTTTACACGTTTTTAAANCAACTGCCTTTTGTATTTATNGCTACCATTATTAGTTTCTTAATTGTAAACTCACACAAAGGTGTGGTANGATTTACAGGAGTTAAAGATGTTGTAAACGTTGTTATTGGNTTAAACATTCTAGCAACTATTTTAATTATCTCTACCTACGTAAGTAGAAAATATAATTTTGATACTGTNTTTGATATTCCTGGTTCTATTATTTACATTCATTTACTACTAAATATCTTCTTTATAATAGGAACAAAATTTTTCATTAAATCTATGTACAGAAGCCTGTTTCATGATTTTGATAAATTTAAAACAGTACTTATTTATGGAGCAGGAAACTCTGGAATGGTTACCTATGACGCCATTACAAACGATGCCAAAAGCAATATTAAAGTTTTTGGTTTCTTAGACGATAAAGAAGGAAAGATTGGAAAAAAAATAAACATGCTTGATGTTTATAATCCTAAAAAAATAGATAAAGAGTTTGTAGAAAAAAACAAAATAGACGAAGTAATCATCTCTATTCAAAACATAAACTCTAATAGGTTACTAGAAATTTCTGGATCTTTTTTCGCCTTAAACTTAAAAGTAAAAATTGTACCAGATGTACAACATTGGATTGATGGCGATTTAAGCATAGGACAAATAAAAGACATTAAAATAGAAGATCTTTTAGGAAGAGAACCTATACGCATTAACAACCCTTTACTAATAGACGAGTACAACAACAAAGTGCTTTTAGTAACAGGAGCTGCAGGATCTATTGGTAGCGAGTTAGTTAGAAAACTAAGCCATTATAAATTTAAAAAATTAGTAATTATTGATAATTCGGAATCTGCTTTATACGATTTACAACAAGAACTTAAAAGAAACAAAATTACCAATATTGAAACCATTATTGCAGACGTTAGAAACAAACAACGATTAGATCAAGTTTTTAACACCTACAAACCTGAAATTATATTTCACGCAGCAGCCTACAAACACGTTCCTTTAATGGAGAAAAATCCGTTTGAAGCAGTTAGTGTAAATGTATTTGGCACCTATAATGTTGCAGAATTAGCCATGAAACATGGTGCAGATAAATTTATATTAATTTCAACAGACAAGGCTGTAAACCCAACAAATGTAATGGGTGCCACAAAACGAATTGCAGAAATAAGCATATTCTGTCAGAAAAAAATAGTGAAAGGAAAAACCAAATTCATCATCACTAGGTTTGGTAATGTATTAGGTTCTAACGGTTCTGTAATCCCTCTATTTAAAAAACAAATAGAAACAGGAGGACCTTTAACCGTTACACACAAAGACATCATTCGCTTTTTTATGACAATTCCTGAAGCCAGCCAACTAGTACTAGAAGCTGCTGCTATGGGAACAGGTGAAGAAATATTTGTTTTTGACATGGGAAAACCTATAAAAATAATAGACCTAGCAAAAAACATGATTGCGCTTTCTGGCTTAAACTACCCTGAAGATATTGATATTAAAATAACAGGACTAAGACCTGGAGAAAAAATATTTGAAGAACTATTAATTGATGGAGAAAACACAAAACCTACCTATAACGAAAAAATAATGATCGCAAAATGTAAAGACGTAACCCATGACCAACTAGAAAAAATTAAAAAATTATTAATGCACGATTCTACATCCTCTAATATTGAAATCGTTTCCTTAATAAAAGAAATAGTACCAGAATACAACCCTAATAACACTAAATACGATGTTTTAAACGTAAAATAAAATTTAAAAAACGCTATTAATCATGAAACCAATTTTTAACCAACCAAAAAGCAGCTTACTTGCAGCATGTATTGTATTTTTACTTGTTACATCTTGTGCTACAAGACAAGATATTGCCTACTTTCAAGACGAACCACTAGACAACTTTGAAGAAGTAGATTTTAACACAGATGTTATCTACAAAACCAATGATAAACTCTCTATTATTGTGTCTTCTATAGATCCTGAAGCTGCAAGACCTTTTAATTTACCAACAATTTCTGAAGGACAATCTGCTATTGTTACCCAAGGAAGCACAAAAATGCAAACCTATTTAGTAGACAAGTTTGGAAACATTGAGTTCCCTGTTCTTGGACAACTAAAAGTTGGAGGTTTAAGCAGAACAGAAGCTACACAACTCATAAAAGAAAGACTAAAAGAATATCTAAAAGATCCAATTGTTAATATTAGACTTATAAACTTTACAGTTACTATANTAGGTGAAGTACGTAATCCTGGAACATTTGTTCTTGAAGATGAAAAAATATCTTTACCAGAAGCCTTAGGTTACGCAGGAGATTTAACTATTCACGGAAGAAGAGATAACGTTTTACTTATTAGAGATAATAATGGTAAAAAACAATATGCACAGTTTGATTTAACCTCTATTTCTGTTGCTAATAACCAAAGTTATTACTTAACACAAGACGACGTTATCTACATATCACCAAACAAAGCTAGAATACGCTCTTCTACTTANAACCAAAACACAGCTGTAGTTATTTCTGCACTCGCTGTACTAGTTTCACTTACCGCAATAATTGTAAATTAACAACCTTACTAATGAATAAAAACGCTGCAAATCAAAAAGAGCATTTTAGAGACTTAGTAGATCCATATTTAGGAAAATGGAAACTAGTCTTACTTTGCGTAATAGCTGCAATAGCGCTAGCTCACATATATTTAAGATACGCTACCTACCAATACAAAGCAAGTGCCACAATACAAATTAAAGACGAAAGACAGAGTACCAAATTACCAGAACTTTCTTCTTTACAAAACTATGGCTTGTTTAAAAAAGACTTGAATAACGTTTTAGATGAAGCCGAAATTATTGGCTCTAGAGAACTTATAGAACAAGCGGTTAAAGAACTTAAATTTAATATTCAATATTATGTTGAAGGTAGAATACAAAAACACGAAGTATACAATAACCCTCCATTAAATTTAAACTTTAGCGCATCAGATTCTATACTTTTTCAAGCAGATACTATTCTTAACGTAAAAATACACTCTAAAACACAATTTTTACTAAAAGGAATTACTGAAGAAGAAAAAATATGGAAGTCTAAAGACCAAAACATCGAAGACCAAGGTGTACTTCATAGTTTTGGACAACCCATAAAAACAGGTTTTGGAGACATTATTATAACTCCTAATTTAGACCAATATGCTGCTAAAGTAGGCTCTAATATTACTATAGAAATCTCTCCTATTAGTAAAATAACCGGAAACTACAAGGGTAATTTACGTATTGAAACAAAAGAATACTCTAGTATAATTAAACTATCTATATCAGATAATAACAGAGAAAAAGCTTCGTTATTTTTAAGCAAGTTAATTGAAGTTTACAACAAAGACGTTGTTAAAGACAAACAACAAGTTGTAGAAATTACTTCAGATTTTATTAATAGTAGACTTGAAATTGTTTCTAGAGAATTAGGTCAAGTAGATTTAACTGCAGAAACCATTCAAAAAAGAAATAGATTAACAGATATAGCAACACAATCTAATATCTTTTTACAAAACGAAAGAGACAATGAATCTCAAATAATTAATACAACCAATCAAATTCAGTTAATAGATTATATGAAAGATTTTGTTGACAAAAACAGCGAATCTTCCGATTTATTACCAGCAAACATAGGTATTGCTGAAAATTCTATTAGCGAAATAACTAGAAGACATAATGATCTTGTTATAGAAAGAAACAGATTATTAAAACACTCTAGTGAAAAAAATCCAACCGTTGTAAATTTAACCAACCAAATTAATGAGTTAAAAGGAAATTTAAACCAGAATTTAAACAACATTAAATCTTCTAATGAAATTACTTTAAGCGCATTAAACGAAAAAGCGAATAGAATTAGCGGACAAATTTACACCACACCAACAAAGCAAAGACAGTTTAGAGATACACAAAGACAACAAAACATAAAGGAATCTTTATACTTATACTTGTTACAAAAACGTGAAGAAGCAGCAATTTCTCATGGCATCTCCTCTCCTAACGCTAAAATTGTAGATCAAGGTTATGCTAGCGGAAAACCTGTTTCGCCAATTAAACCAATAGTATACTTATCTGCGCTTATTTTAGGAGCTAGTTTACCAATTGGATTAATATACTTATTTCAATTACTAGATTCTAAAGTACACACTATAAAAGACATTAAAAAGAATATAGACGTACCTTATTTAGGAGATATTCCAAAATCTAACAATCGTAAAAAATTAATTGATAAGGTAGATTATTCTTCTAAAGCAGAAGCCTTTAGAATGGTAAGAACCAATATAGATTTCATGCTTCAAGGCATTACAGATCGAGCTAAAATTATATTTGTTACTTCTACCACAAATCAAGAAGGAAAATCACATACTTCAATAAATTTAGCGTCTTCTCTTTCTTTTTCTGAAAAGAAAGTACTTTTAATTGAAACAGACATTAGAGTACCTAAAGCTACAAATTACTTAAAAATTAAAAACGACAAAGGAATTACTAACTACATAGGAAACACCAAACTTTCTGCTAGTGACGTAACAACCAAAATTGAAAACAATCCTTTTTTAGATGTAATTTCAGCAGGAGTTATACCTCCTAACCCTTCAGAATTATTAATGAGTGATCGTGTAGGCGAGCTTTTTGAAACGGTTAAAAACAAATACGACTATATTATTGTAGATACTGCAGCTGTTGGTCTNGTAACAGATACTTTACTTATTAGTAAATATGCAGACATGTTCGTGTATGTAGTAAGAGCTAATTATATAGACAAACGCCAACTACATATAGCGCAAACCATGTACTCAGAAAAACGTTTACCTAATATGGCTATTTTATTAAATGCAGTAGATCATAAAAAATCTGGAAGTTACACCTATGGATATGGTAAAAACCCAATCAAGAAAAAATGGTGGAAATTCAAAAAAGACAAGTAGTATATTTAAACAAAAAATCCCGAAATATTTCGGGATTTTTTTGTCTTATAAATAGAATTTGTATCAGTTTAAACACCACTTGTTTTGCGCTAGTACAATAAAAACAATTGCTTTAAAATATATCTTATTAAAAAATTTAAATAATTAATTTTAAACATATTAAGCAACAAGTATTAAACCAAAGCTTTAAATTCTATTTACTAATATCACTTCTATTTTTGTGCTTTTCTACGTTGTTTTTCTTTCTTTAATAAGGTAAGCTCTCTACCTGTTTGTCCTGCTACAGAAGTGTTTTCTTCTGCTCTACGAATCAAATAAGG
>JGI24025J20009_10003804_pt1 | contig 10147 bp, 12 predicted proteins | sample Cruoilmetagenom3_FD_20009 | JGI IMG/M metagenome (IMG submission 20009) | reverse complement strand
AAAGCCGACGGAGTCTTGGTAGCCGCAGGCTTTACCTGCGGGGGACAAGCCCCCGCGCTACAGTAGCGTTGGAGTTTATCTCCAACAAACTTTCTAACTCCCCTAAATCTTTAATTATCCATTTTCCCTTCTTTTTATTTTCGCGGTCTATGAAGATAGCTTTAATGCCGATCTTTTTTGGATAAAGATAATCAAATTTCCAATGGTCCCCTATATGAAGAATTTTTTCGGGAGATACTTTTAATTTTTGACATATTTTTAAATAAACAGANGGANNCTTTACATTTTTAAACTCAGAAACAGTAGAAAAAGAATGAAGGAAATAATTACCTATTTTTTTTAATTTGGGAGTTAAAAGTTCNACAGGCATCCCGGTAATAANTATTAAAGGGAATCTCTTTTTTAATTTTTTTAGTGTTGGCAAAACATCAGGATAAAGTTTTATTTCAGCTTCATATTTAGAGACCATATCTTCCCATTTTACCTTAAGTTGAAGATGCCGAAGCCAGAAGTTGATGTCATACCAACAGATATTTTTTTCTCCTACCTCGTCATATTTTTGGGCAATTTGTTTTTCTGCTTCCGCAAAGCTTATCCCCTCTTTTTTAGCATAAAGAGAGGGAATTTCTTTTCGCCAGATTAAATCATTAGATCCTTTTTTAATTAAAGTTCCGTCTACATCAAAGGAAATTATTTCTATTCCATTTAGTTTCATTTTAAATCCATAATTTTGTATATCTTTTCCATATTAAGATTATTTCTCACTACTTCAGCTAATTTATCATATTCTTTGTTTTTTTCTTCCTCTATAGATATTTTTCTCCTAAAAAGAGGAGATAATCCTTTTTCTTTTCTTAAGAAATTTAAAAAAACCCTTCGGAAGGCACTATTTTCAAATATTCCGTGAATATAAGTTCCAAAGATTCCTCTTTTTTCATCAATTGCTCCATCTTCAATATTTACACTTTGAGAAAATCTTTCTTTAATCAGAAAAAGTGGCTTTATTCCTTTAAAGAATTTTGTTTTCCCCATATGGATTTCATATCCTTTAATTTCTTCTTCTGTGTTAAATAAATTATTCTTCTGAAGAATAGTCTTTATCTGGGAGGTAAGTTTACTTTTTTCTAATATTGTTACAATGTTTAGCAGTCCCAGTCCTCTTATTTTTTCTTGATGAGATTCTATGTGATCGGGATCTCTAATTTCCTTCCCTAACATTTGATATCCTCCGCAGATTCCCAATATTTTTATTCCTTCCCGGAATAATTTTAAAATTTGATTTTCATAACCCCCTTCTCTTAAGTATTTAAGATCTTCAATAGTATTTTTACTCCCCGGTATAATTAATAAATCTGGATTCCCTAAGGGCTCTCCTTTCCCTATATATTTAAGATACACATCTTCTTCTTTTTCCAAAGGGTCAAAGTCGGTAAAATTAGAAATATGAGGAAGATAGAGAACTTCAATAGAAATTATATCTTTTTTGCTGGGTAGGGAAGAATTTCTTCTTTTTTCCAGGGAGACTGAATCTTCCTCTTCTATTTTTATATCTTTAAAATAAGGAATTACTCCCAGGATTTCTTTTTTGGACCTTTTCTCCAGATAATCTAATCCTGGTTTTAGAATATCGATGTCTCCACGGAATTTGTTGATAATTATACCCTTTATATAATCTCTTTCTTCTTTGGTTAAAAGCTCCAGGGTTCCCACTATCCAGGCAAAGACTCCTCCTCTGTCAATATCTCCTACTAAAACTACTGGCGTCTGGGCAATTTTAGCCATTCTCATATTAACAATATCCCTATCCCGAAGATTTACTTCAGCAGGACTGCCTGCCCCTTCTATTACCACTATTTCATATTTTCTAACTAATTTTAAGAAAGACTCTGTAACTATTTGAATAACCTCCCTCTGAGTTTTATATTTCTGATATTCTTTAGCTAACATATTACTCAGAGGTTTCCCTCTTATAATAATTTGAGCTCCTGTATCTTTAGTGGGTTTAATTAAAATAGGATTCATATTTACAGTGGGTTCAATGCCAGCTGCCTCTGCCTGAACTACTTGAGCCCTTCCCATTTCTCCTCCATCTCTGGTGACGAAAGAGTTTAAAGCCATATTTTGAGATTTAAAAGGAGCTACGCTATATCCATCCTGTTTAAATATTCTACAAAGTGCGGCACAGATCACACTCTTTCCTACGCCAGATCCTGTTCCTTGAATCATTATTCTTTTAGCAATCATTTTTTTATTCAATAAAAAATAACTTCTTTTGTAAGACGCAAAAGAAAGTTTTTATTTATAAGAGTAAATAGGTCTTCTGGCTTTAGGGACAAAAGCCTACTCCCCCACCTTCCCGGAAGTAATTTTGCTTCCAGTGGCCTTTGGGGTTTCGTTTCCCTTTACAGCAGCGCTACTGCTCGGGATTTTCACCCGATTCCCTTAATCTATCCTTTATTCTACCAATTTAGTCAAAAAATAAATATTTCCATCCCTATTTTTTTTTGGTAATATATATTATGTTTTATCTTTGTCAAATTATTTTTGAGAGCTTGTTTTTGAAAGCTCTGAAAAATTTAACCTTCTTTCCATTGAAGCATTCATTTCTCAATTCCTTTTCTTGCTGTAACTCCTTTTGAGAAATAATGCTTTATTTTCCTCATCTCAGTGACAAGATCTGCTATCTCTATAATCTGAGGAGAGGCATACCTTCCTGTTAAAACCAGCTCAACATGAGGCGGCTTATTTTTAATTAAATTTATTAAATCATTTTCAGGTATTAGTTTAAAATATAAAGCAACATTGATTTCGTCTAAAATAACCACATCATATTCTCCGCTAAAAATAATTTCTTTTATTTTTTCGAATCCTTTTTTAGCAAGTTCTCTATCCTCTTCTCTAATTTCCTGCCCTATAAAACGTTTTCCTCCAAATTGCTCTATTTTAATAAGGTCTTTAAATCTGTTTATAGAGTTAAGCTCGCTATATTTTCCCTTTTTAAGAAATTGACCAATATAAACTTTTAATCCTGCACCGACTGCTCTTAAGGCAAGTCCAAAAGCTGCTGTTGTCTTGCCTTTTCCATTCCCTGTATATACTTGAACATATCCTCTCATTTTTTATTTCCCACTTTCTTAAAGATATTGTCAAAAATAATTTTTTCTTTTTGTAATTGGTAGTCGCAGGCTTTAGCCTGCGTTCTTGTGCATTAATTCTCTCTTGCGCAACTTAAAAGTTGCGGCTACCCTCATTTCTTTAAGATAATTTCTCTCCCCATACCCAAATCCTCTTTTCCTTTATTTACGCAGGCTGAAGGTTGCGGTTACCATAAAACTTTTGACATTATCTAATTTAAGTGTATTTTGCTATTACATCTTCTTTCAAGGGATATTTTCCGCAGGTAAATTTTTCCCCCTCAGGACAATATCCTAATTTTTTACATTTTGCTCCTGCATCTGAAAAAACTGCTGGTAAATGCTCTTTGCATATATTAAGCATTTTATTTGCAAGATTTCTAATTTCCCATTGAGCTCTCGTGCAGCATCTCTGCTCAAAAAAATGAAGCAATTCTCGACAGTTCATTGTTACAACTATTTTAGTTTCAGCTGCTTGCGGAAGAACAAATCTTACATCTTGATTTGCCTTTTCGCCAACAATGCCTTTTTCTTTAAATCTTTTTATCATTTCATTATAACTTGTCTGGATTTTCTCCATAATCTTTACAAATTCATCTTTTAAGATTTTATCTTTCTCTATCAAAGGTGGAATTATATAGTCAAAATTTGTTTCTTTAACATATCTTTGACTTTGTTGGGAATAAGATGCCATTCTATGTCTAACTAACTGGTGGGTAAGAGATCTAGATACGCCCTCTATAGCAAAAGTGAATTTAACATGTTCCAGGGGACTCTCATGTCCGGATTTAATTACTTTTTTGATAAATTTTTCTTGTTTTTCTAAGTTCCCCTCCTTTATTATTTCATCTGCAAATTTTGAAGAATAACATTGTTTAAAAGCAACATATAGAATAGAAACAGCATTTTGTGTCATCTCTAAAAGTTTTACATTTAATTTAACTTGTGGCATTTTTTATCTTAATTTCTCCTTACGGTAAGCAGAAATATAACCCATGCAATATTCATCTAATCCAATAACTGCTAGAGAGGAAAACAAAGTTGTTATCATTCCCTTTTCGCAGGGGTCGATAATTACTCCATCGCATCCAGCGGCAATAAGCATGGCCAGGAAGACTTTATTCAAGTTATTTCTGACTGGGAGTCCGAAAGAAATGTTAGATAACCCTAAAGCAATATGAGCATCGGGAAATTCCTTTTTTGTAGTTTTGATAGCTTCTAAAATAAATTTTGCCTGTCCAGGGTTGGTAGAAGCAGGGCGAACAAGAGGGTCAAAATAAATTTTATTTAAGGGGATCCCTTCTTCCTGAATTATTTTTACTAAATCCCTGGTAATTCTCATTCTCCCTTCATAGTCTTCAGGCATTCCTTTATCATCCATTGTTAAGGCAACTATGCCTGTCTTATATTTTTTTACCAGAGGCAAAATCTTTTCAATGCGTTTTTGCTCTGCAGTGATGGAATTTATTATAGTTTCTGGTCTATTACATACCTTCAATCCTTCTTCCAGCGCTATAGGATTAGCTGAATCAAATGTAAGGGGAAGATTTGTTGCCTTAGACACTACCTCAGCTAACCATCTCATATCATCCACTTCTTTTGCTGGATCCCCACCAGCATTAATATCTATATGAGTTGCCCCTGCTTCAGTTTGTTTCTTAGCTTCTAAAGCAATAAAATCAACATCTCTTTTCCATGCTTTTTCTCTAATCTTTTTTCGTGTCATATTGATGCGTTCTCCAATAATTGTGAACATAACCTTCTCTCCTTATAATTAGTTGTTAGATAAAGCAATATACCTTTGGATTTCTTTAGCAATTAAACGAATATGCTCGGGCGTGGTTCCACAACATCCTCCAATCATATTTACTCCTATTTTTATTAAATCAGGGGTAAATTTTGCCATCTCCTCCGGAGTTTCTGGATAAACAGTTTTTCCCTTTACTAATTGCGGAACTCCAGCATTAGGTTTTATCCATAAAGGTAAAGTAGTAATAGAGCGAATAATACGAGCTATTTCTGTTAAATCTTTTGCTCCAGAACCACAATTGGAACCCACTATATCTGCTCCAGCTTTTTCTAATTCTTTAGCTGCTTTTTCTGGAGTTATTCCCATCACTGTAGCATATCCCCTTTTTCCTCTATCAAAAGTCATTGATGTTGCTACTGGAAGATTAGAATTCTCTTTGACAGCCCTTAAAGCACATTTAGCTTCACTAAGATCTGTCATTGTCTCAATGATTACTCCATCAGCACCCCCTTCCACAAATGCATCTACCTGCTCTTTAAAACAAGCAATCATTTCCTCTTCTGTAACCATACCTAAAGGTTTTAAAAACTCACCAGTGGGACCAATAGAGGCAAACACAAGGGAATCTTTTGCTATTTTCTTAGATAATTCTACCCCTTTTTTATTTATTTCTTTTATATTAGAAGAAATTCCACTTTTTTTTAATTTAAAACGACTGCCACCAAAAGTATTAGTTAATATAATATCAGCCCCTGCTTCTTTATAAGCTTTGGCGATTGCCCTGACATCATCAGGACGATTTAAATTCCAGAGCTCCGGAGGCTCACCAGGTTTAAGTCCTCGCTTTATCATCTCTGTCCCCCATGCTCCATCAAGAACCAGGACCCCATTAGAAAGCAATCTCTCCTTCCAATCTTTTTTCATCTCACTTTCCCTTCCCCTTGATTTTCCTCTAAAATGCCTTCAATGTCAAGGTATATTTTTTGTAATTGTTTTTTCATCTTTTCTTCTGCCGGCCACATTCCTCTTACATAAGCATCAAGACTTACTGTTGGCTTATCCATAATTAATAAGTTTTTAACCTCTCTTGAGTATGTACTAAAAATATTCCCATAAAAAATCCCCAACCAACAAAGTTGATTGGGGATTACCCAGTTTTATCTCCAAAATAAACTTTTCACCTACCACCGCGTAAGGTGAGATTTCTATCTTTCAGGCAGGTCTTCTGACTCCCGGATCATTCTATTTGCTTTGTCTTCCCATTCCGATAAATCGGGACAGTGACTTTTTATAGCTTTCGTCCCCGGTTACAGCGGCGGGTCCGTTCCTGATTTGCACAGGATTCCCTCTTAGTCCTCTCTCGAGGAACCTAAAAAATGTATATGCCAAATAAATTTTAATCTAATATATTAGATAGCATATTTTATTTTTTTGTCAAGAGAACGCGGGGGAACGAGCCCCGCATTACTATAGCGTCGAGGTTTATCCTTGATTTTTGTTGGGAGTTATATAGAGATTTATCTAAGCCTGTGGATGTTATTGACCTAATCAAAGATTGTCTATTTAATAGACTTATAGAAAAAGACGGGCTGGTGTTATATGATTAGTGTAAAAGAAAAAGTTCATGCGGAGATGGAAAAGAATATCCTTGACATTTATTCTGAGTTTAAAACAGAAATAGATAGGTATCTCCCAAAGATTGAGGAATAAATTCATATAAGTTTTATTGACTTCGCCTAACAGAAGTGTATCTGGCTTTGTGCCTTCGGCTTTTCAGGAAAGAAAAAAAGAATAAATTTATTTTGGTAAAAAGCTATAAATTCCTGATTTTTAAAGGAAATTTTGTAGATACCATAAAATACCTACTTCTATTAGGAAACAAACTGAAGATAAACCATGCATTAAGTAAATAGCTCGGGGAATGTCTTCCTGTTCTTTTTCCCTTAATTTTTCTCCTACAAAGGGTCGGGAAGATTTTCTCCCTTGAAAGGATGCTGTTCCTCCGAGCTGGATACCCAAGGCGCCGGCAAAACCAGCTTCTGCTATACCTTCATTAGGACTGGGAGATTTATTTTTATCTTGAAGGATAATTCGCCAGGCTGATTGTCCCCTTTTTCTTAAGATAAAACTAGTTAGAGGAATTAATAGGGCACTGATGCGCGCCGGAATATAATTAGCCACATCGTCAAGTTTTGCAGAACACCAACCAAAATAAATATATTTTTCATTTTTGTAGCCCACCATAGAATCAAGCGTACTAATAGCCTTATAAGCTAAAGCAAGAGGAGCTCCCCCAAGAGCAGCGTAAAACAGAGGAGAGATAACTCCGTCAACACTATTTTCAGCAACTGTTTCTACTGTAGCCCTGATGATTTCATCTTTATTTAAATTTTCAGTATCTCTTCCCACAATCATAGAGAGCTTTTTTTTGGCAAGCTCTAAATTATCTATTTTTAAAGCTTGATAAACTTCGTCAGCTTCTTTACCTAAATCTTTAGTAGAAAAAGTAGTAAAAATAAGGAAACTCTCAATAATAAATCCTACCCATTTATTTATATGGCTGCTAATACGGACAGCGAAGAAGATAGCTACATAAGTTGATCCTACTACTATTATACTCAGAATAATTCCGGCTGTTCTTTGATTTGAAATAAGAGTTCTTAGCCTTTGCTCTAAAAAAGTTATTAATTTTCCTATTCCTTTTACAGGATGAGGAAACCAGCGAGGATCACCTATGAGGAGGTCTAAAAAATAAGCTAATATTATTTTTAAAAACATTTATATCTTTAAAGTTTCTTTAAGGGCCTTAATTAGCTTTATATTTTCATAGCGAGTTTTTACGGCTACTCTGATGAATTTATTATTAAGTCCTCTAAAATTGGCACAGTTACGAATAATTATTCCTTTTTTAGCTAATTGTTTTTGAAGCTTTGTCGAGGAAGGTCCCTTTTCTATTTTTACGAGGATAAAATTTGCCTGAGAGGGGTAAGGTTTTAATCCTTTTATTTTAAGAAAATGTTCAAATAAAAATTTTCTTTCTTTATTTATCCATTGATGAGTTTTATTTATATATTCAGTATCTCGGATGACTTCTTTAGCTGCAAGTTGAGCTAATGTATTAACTGTCCAGGGTTCTTTTATCCAATTTAGCCTGTCTATTATTTTTTTATTGCCTATTCCGTAGCCAACTCGTAAACCCGCCAGTCCAAAAAAATTTAGTAAAAGAGCGCAAAATAAATAAGTGGTTAGAGGATACGGCTTCTTTGACCATGCTTTCCCTCTCTTTAAATTCAATAAAAGCTTCATCTAAAACGATAGTAATATGTTTTCTCGAGGCTTTATCTATTAGAAGTAATAGTTCTTCTTTTGGGATAAGCGTACCTGTAGGATTATTAGGATTAGCTAAAAAACAGAGATTAACTTCTTCTATTGCTTGTTCAATTAATTTAATATCAGGCTTAAAGTTTTCTTCTTCTTTTAATTTGAGAAACTGAAGTCTACACTCATTGTTAATATTAATTAGAGCCTTTTCATATTCAGAGAATGCAGGGGTAAGGAGTAGAACTTTCTTTGGCATGAAACTACGAGCGATAAGATATATAAGTTCTATTGAACCGTTTCCTATGATGATATTATCATAGTTTATTCCTAAATACCGGGAAATCTCTCTTTTTAATTTTTTACATTCTGGGTCTGGATAATGAGAAGTCAGATTTAAGTTATCAACGATAATTTTTTTAACAGAAGGCGGGACCCCTAGAGGATTTGTATTGGCGCTGAAGTCAATAATTTCATCCGAAGAAAGGTTATATTTCTCAATGGATTTCCTGATATTACCGCCATGAGAATATTTCATCTTTCCATCCTCCCTCTATAAGAGATGTCCTGTAAAAGGTTAGTCTTTCATTTAAACTTCTTTGCAGGTTTCGTTCCAAAATATTCCATCGAGAGAAATTAGGAGGAAGTAAGACACCAATCACTGTACCACTGTGAGCTACATTTACTCCTAACGCTCCCATGCCTTTTTGAGATGGAAATAACATAGTCTAAGTAGCGATTAAAAAGGACTCTTTGATTAGCTAAAGTACTGATAGTTGCTCCTTCTCCAATTAATTTAGTATTTTGTTCTTTTATCCCTTGAACTAATTCTCCACAGGTTCCAGGTACTTTTACTCTCACTTTCATCTTTTTAATTAAAATATAGGAATGAGTAATTTTGTAACAGTCCTTCTAAAGTTCCTCTCCTGAAAGACAGAATTTTTATACAGAGGTTGATTATGGGCAGTACTGCAAGGGATTCCTTCCGCTGTCAGTGCTTTTTAAATTTATCCCTTGATAATACTTTAATCAATGTCTTTTTTAATTTTTTCATTTCTTTTCTCTTTAAGTTTAACAGGCATTCCTGAAACCATTAAGTAAACTTTTTGGGCGTATTTTGCCATTATCTGATTACTCTTACCTAAAGTATCTCTAAATTTTCTTCCTAATGCACTTTCGGGAACTACTCCCCATCCAACTTCATTGGAAACTATTATGGCCGTATGAGGACTTTTTAGAATAATCTTTGCTATCCTTTCTATGTATTCAGTTATGAATTCTTCAGTCTGATGGTCCAAAAGAAGATTTGAAACAAAGAAGGTCAAACAATCTATAATTATTATCTTGTGAGGGGGTTTAATGCTTAAAAGAGCAGGAATAACATTTTTCCCTTCTTCAATTGTTTTCCAGGAGGAAGGTCTACCCTTTTTATGTAATTTTATCCGCTCTTCCATTTCTTCATCTTTAGCGCTTCCTGTGGCTAAAAAGATGACTTCTTTATCCATTTTTTTAGCTAATTTTAGAGCATAACTACTCTTTCCACTTCTTACTCCTCCAGTGATGAAGACAATTTCCCCCATTTTTATCACCATAGAAAAATACCTGCTTTGTAGGACGCAAAGTAGGATTCTTTTTTAAAAGTAGACAGGTCTTCTGGCTTTAGGGACAAAATCCTACTTCCCCACCTTCCCGGAAGTAGTTTTACTTCCAGTGGTTTTGGGGTTTCGTTTCCCCTTACAGCAGCGCTACTGCTCGGGATTTTCACCCGATTCCCTTGATCTACTCTTTATTCTACCAATTTAGTCAAAAAATAAATATTTCCATTCCTATTTTTTTGGTAATATATATTATGTTTTATTTTTGTCAAATTCTCTTTTGAGAGCTCTGGAGAATTTAGCCTTTTTGAGCTAATTTTTTATCTTCTTGTTTTTTCTCATTAAAAATT
>JGI24025J20009_10003803_pt1 | contig 10147 bp, 7 predicted proteins | sample Cruoilmetagenom3_FD_20009 | JGI IMG/M metagenome (IMG submission 20009) | reverse complement strand
TTTAAGTAAAGAAGAGTTAAAAGCAGCTTTTGACTGGTACGACTGGACTTTGGCGGGAAGAGGAGCTCAACTTTATATAATGGAGATGGTTGATAGATATCGGGTAACCGGAAAGATGCCCGTAGGTTTAGCAGAAGTACTTTTGCTCAGTTATTTTGATCCCTGGTTGGGAGAAGAAAGACCTAAAACTATTCCCAAAGTAAGCGAATTTTTACCCAAAGATTACCTGGAGATGTATGAGTATTCAATGGAATCCCCACCTCGTTCGAACGATGTAGTCTCCTTAGTAGATTATGGCTTAATAGATTTAGATAAAGATACGTTTCTTACGGGTGTTAAAGAAGCTCTATACGATACAATAATGAGTAAGCCAGATGTTGATATTCAAGCAGAAGCGGAAAAATTGGCTAAAATCGCCGCAACTGAGCTAAGTTACAAAATTAAGGGTGATAAGGAAAAGTTAAAGAATTATTTTGATGCTCTGGGAGAATTCTACAAGAAATGGTATCCCGAATTCTATGAGAAAGAATATAAACTGTTAGTAGAAAAGTATTATAAGGTCTGGTAAGAAGATAAAGTGGGAGGGCTTTTGGCCCTCCCACTTTTGTTGTATTTATAAGGTGATAATATGCCTAAAAAAGAAACAAAAGGGGGCAAATATAGAGGAAGAATAGGAGCCCTTCTCATTACTCCTGCTTTTATCACTCAATTTATCTTCGGTTGGTTCCCTATAGGAGTAGCTTTTATAGTAGCTTTTCAAAAATTTTATCTCTTTAAGAATGTTTATGTAGGCTTTGATAATTTTTTATATTTTCTTCAAAATAATCCTATGACTATTATTACATTTAGAAATACCCTTTATTATACGGGTTTATCTCTCGCCCTTACTTTTTTAGTTCCCATTTTAGTGGCCATATTTCTTATGGAAATGAGAAAGGGTGTTATTAGAGCGATGATGATCTTATGGTTTATTCCGGTAGCTTCCATGGCCGGTATAATTATCTGGAAGTGGTTTTATGATGTTCAATACGGCCTTTTTAACGGAATTTTAAAAAGTTTAAGTCTTCCCACCTTAAGATGGTTGGATGATCCCCGAATAGCGATGTTATGTATGGTTTTACCCGGTTTGATTATGTATGGTCCCGGTCTAATTTATATTGCTTCTTTGCAGGGTATTCCCGATGAGTTATACGAGGCAGCAGAACTGGAAGGAGCAGGGTTCTGGAGGAAGATATGGAGCATTACTTTACCGAGACTGAGGCCGATAATAGCTATGTGGCTCATTTTATCTATTATTATATGGTTTCAGGTATTTGATTTTCCATATATAATGACTGGTGGGGGTCCGGTATATGCTACCCGTTCGGTAGTAATATATATGTATGATCTTGCTTTTGGCAGTTTTCATTATGGGAAAGGAACAGCTCTATCCATTATGCTTTTTTTAGTTATTATGGTATTAGTTGTTATCCAAAGAAAATATTTTAAAGAAAATATCGATGTATGAAGGGAAATAGATGCCTTTAATTGCTAAAGTGGGCAGAACTCATTTTAAAACGAAATCGTTAATAGTGATTGCAGCCCTATTCCTATGGATAGGGGTATTTCTACATCTTTTTCCTGTGTGGTGGATGTTTACCACTTCTCTTAAATCTACCAGAGAAGTATTTGAATTTCCACCCACTTTGTGGCCCCGTTCTCCCAGCCTCAAAGCTTACGGTTTATTTTTCAGTGTTTTCGCATCCTCATTAAAGGGCGAAGCAGCAGCGGGTAAAATTTCTCTCGTTTATCCAGTCTATATTTATTTCAAAAATAGTTTTATTATTACTGGCGTAACTATGCTCATCCAAATTCCTATGGTAGCCATAGCCGCTTACAGTATCTCTAAACTAATTACTGCTAAATGGAATAGAATCTTATTCTTATTTTTCATCGGAACAATGATGATACCTATGCAAATATCTTTTATTCCCAATTATTTAATTTTGCGTCATTTTCCTTTCCCTACTAAAATTCCTCGTCTTCCCATTAGCCACAAACCCTTTCCCACCTATAATTTCTTAAATAGTTACTGGGCAGTGATTTTACCGAGTATGTATTCTGCTTTTAGCTTTATTTTATTTAAGGGCTTTTTTGACACTATTCCTGATGAGCTCATCAATGCCGCTCGCTTAGATGGAGCCTCAGAATTGGGTATTTTAAGACGTATAGTTCTTCCTTTATCAAAACCAATCTTAGCTGTAGTAGCTTATTTTACCTTCAATAGCAGTTGGAATAATTTTATATGGCCATTGATAGTACTTAAAGAGCGAAAAGTATGGCCATTATCTCTTATATTATATCATTTTCAGCAACAGCTTTTTGCTCAACCCCCTACAGAAATGGATCCTGAAACAGAAAAATTAATTCGTGCGGGAATTTCTTTTAGTGGTTTAATGGCCATCTCAATCATACAGTCTATCCCCGTCTTTATAATGTTCATTATCTTCAGGGAATATCTTATGACCGGGATAAAACTAAGGGGATTTAAGTAAAACATGGCTAAAAAATACCGAATGATCGTCGTTTCAGAAACTCATTGGGATCGAGAGTGGTATCTTACTTTTGAGCAGTTTAGAATGAAATTAGTTAAAATGATGGATAAGCTACTTTCGGTACTTAAAGAAGAGCCTAAATATAAATATTTTACTCTGGATGGACAGACTATAATTCTAAAGGATTATCTGGAAATTCGTCCGGAGAAAAGAAAAGAGCTTAAAGAACTAATTAAAAAAGGTAGAATAATAATAGGACCCTGGTATGTCCAGCCGGATGAATTTTTGGTGAGTGGAGAGGCTCTCATTAGAAATCTCATCATGGGTCATAAAATTGGCCAGGAATTTGGTAATAAGGTAATGAAGATAGGTTACTTACCTGATTCTTTTGGCCATATCTCTCAGATGCCTCAAATTCTTAGAGGATTTAGAATTGATTCTTTTATCTTTAGCCGAGGATTAGGAGACGAAGGAGAAGCCCTGGGGACTGAATTTAAGTGGGAAGCTCCGGATGGGACTCAGATTCTGGCAGTTCATCAAAGAAGGGGTTACGGTAACGGAGCTCTTTTACCGAGCAACTCCAAAGAAGCTTTAAAGAGAATCTCTATAGAAAAAAAGGCTTTGGTTCCTTATGCCTCCACTGAGAATATTTTGCTCAACAATGGTTCCGACCACCTGGAACCTCAGTCTCACTTACCGCAAATTATTGAATATGCTAATGCCCATTTAAAAGATACTGAGATAACCCACGGGACCTTTAGAGATTATATAACTTTTGTTAAAAAAAGTAGACCCAAATTGAAATCTTTTAAGGGGGAACTGAAATCAGCAAAATATGCTAATCTTCTTAGCGGGGTTTATTCTACGAGAATTTACATTAAGCAAGCTAATGAAAGAGTTCAAACCTTCTTAGAGAAATGGGCTGAACCTTTTTCAGCCTTTGCCTGGACTATGGGTAAATTCTACCCCCATAGCTTCTTATGGCAAGCCTGGAAGTATCTTTTGCAAAACCATGCCCATGATAGCATCTATGGCTGCGGTATTGACGAGGTATACGAAGATATGATGAGAAGATTCATCTGGTCAGAACAAATTGCTCGTAATTTATTAGATGAGGATCTTGTCTTCATTACGGGGAAGATAGATACTTCTACCCTGGATGAGGACGCCGGAATAATAGTTGTTTTTAACCCTCTATCTACTTCTCATACAAAGGTAGTAGAAGTAGAAATTGAGATTCCCAAAATTGAGGGAGAAAAATTTGTCCTTAAAGATATCTCTGGCCAGATTATTCCCCATCAAATTTTAAATCTCGAGAAGTCTTCTCCCCAGATTTATGAGATTGAGATATCCAAAAGACAAGCTAAATTTATGCTCAAATTTATGTCCTCTTATATAGAAGAGAGCATAGTGAAATGGCGGATAGGAAAGATAAAAGTGAAAAAGGATGAGCAAAACCCTTCGCTGTTAATGGTTGAAGTAGTTAGCGTTAAGCGAGGGGCTTTAAAAAAGAAAGTTTTATCCGAGATCAGAAAGAGCATAAAAATACTTGAAGATGAGAAAATAAAAACACTCAGGATAAAGGTGTATCCAGCTCCCCGAGCTAAAATCAAATTCATAGCTGAAGATGTTCCTTCTTTTGGTTATAAAACTTGGACTCTTTCTCCAGGAGAAGAATCAGCGAAGAAAGACAATGACTTTCTTAAGGTAGGGGAAAATACTATTGAAAATGAGTATTATAAAGTGCAAATTAATCCTGATGGTACCCTTAAAGTTACTCACAAAGAGACGGGAAAAGTTTATGAGGGATTAAATCTCTTTAAAGATGAAGGAGATGGTGGTGATGAGTATGACTATTCCCCCCTTACTCAAGATAAGGGTATCACCAATCCTGGTAAAGAGGCAAAGATATCTTTGTTAGAAAAAGGTTCGGTAAAAGCTACTTTTAAAATAGAAGTAGAACTAAAATTACCAATTTCTTTAACTGAAGATAGAAAAAAAAGAAGTAATAAGCTGTCTAAATTGATAGTTACCACTTATCTTACTTTTTATTCTAAAATAAGGAGAATTGATTTAAAGACTACTTTTAACAATCAGGTTAAAGATCACCGTTTAAGAGTTTTGTTCCCTACTGATATTAAAACTGATTATTCCTATGCTGAAGGACAGTTTGATGTAGTTAAAAGAGCCATTGTTCCACCCAAAGTAAAAGATTGGGTTCAAGAACCTTCTCTTACCCATCCTCATCAAAGTTGGGTGGATATCAGTGATGAAGAAAGGGGATTAACTTTAATTAACAAGGGATTACCTGAATATGAAGCTATAAAGAATGAAAAGGGTGTTACTTTAGCATTGACTTTGTTAAGGTCTGTTGGCTGGCTTTCTCGAGGGGATCTACTTACCCGCAAGGGCGATGCTGGCCCAGGTGTTCCCACTCCTGAGGCTCAGTGTCAGGGAAGACAGATATTTGAGTATGCTCTTCTTTTTCATACTGATAACTGGAACAAGGCTAAGGTTTATGAGGAAGCTCATCGCCACAATGTATCCTTAAAGGCAACAGTAACCGATCAACATAAAGGAGAACTTCCCCTGAAGATGAGTTTTATTAAAATAGAACCAGCTAATTTAATCATTAGTGCTATTAAAAAAGCGGAAGAAAGGAACTCTTTAATTGTGAGATTCTACAATATTAATTCTGAGGCAGCAAAAGGAAAAATTACCTTATATAAAAAGATTAAGGGAGTAAGGTTAGTTAATCTTAACGAAGAAGTGGAAGAGAACTTAAATTTAAATTCTGAGAATAGTTTCTTTGTTGAAGTTGACGGACACCAGATAAAAACAGTTGAACTCATTTTTAATATGGAAGATTATTATTCAGCCACTAATTATCACGAATAATTATTTCTGGTTAATTGCTAAAGTTGGTTGTAAAGCATTGTATCAGAATGATGAGAGAATATTTAGAGGAGATAATGAAATGAAAACCATAGTTTTATCAGCAAAATGGGATCCAAAGAAAGATTTTAAGTTGGGTCCAAAGGATATAGAGGGAAAGCTTACTTATTTGGGAAGTTATGTTTGGAGGGATCCAGAACTTAAGATTAAAGAAAAAGATATTCCTGAAATTGGTCCTACAGAGGTTTTAATTAAAGTAAAAGCTTGCGGAATATGTGGAAGCGATGTCCATATGGCTCAGACTGATAAGGAAGGATATATCTGGTATCCAGGACTTACTGCTTTTCCTTGCACTTTAGGACATGAGTTTTCTGGAATAGTGGCTAATGCAGGAAAACAGGCTATTAACAAACGCACAGGAAAAAGATACAATGAAGGTGAGGCAGTTACTTCCGAGGAGATGCTCTGGTGCGGGTCCTGTCGTCCCTGTGCCGATGGTTATCCTAATCACTGCGAAAGGTTGCAAGAGTTAGGCTTTACCTGTGACGGTGCCTTTGCTGAATATGTTAAGGTGGATGCCCGATATATATGGAGCCTGGAGGAATTAAGGAGAAATTACGGCGATGAGGACATATTCTTAGCAGGTAGTTTAGTTGAGCCAACCTCAGTAGCTTATAATGCAGTTATAGAAAGGGGTGGAGGTATTCGTCCCGGAGATAATGTGGTTATATTAGGAGGCGGGCCAATTGGTCTGGCAGCGGTAGCTATTTTAAAAAAAGCCGGGGCATCGAAGGTAATCTTATCAGAGCCTTCAAAGGCAAGAGCAAATATGGGAAAAAGGATAGGAGCTGATTATATAATTAATCCCTTAAAGGAGAGTTTTACTGAAAAAGTTCTGGAGATAACCGAAGGGATGGGAGCAAAATTATACCTTGAAGCTACTGGTCTTCCTGATAAAGTCTTTCCTGACATTGAAGAAGCTATCTGGAAGGGAAAGCAAATTAACAGTGTGGTGGTGATTGTAGCGAGGTCATCCAAGAAAATTCCTATTACTGGGGAGGTATTTCAAGTAAGGAGAGCATCCATTGTGGGTTCTCAAGGGCATTCAGGACATGGGATTTTTCCTCAAGTAATTAGCTCTATGGCCTCAGGGATGGATATGTTACCTTTAATCACCAAAAAAATATCCTTAAGAGAAGTTCCTGAAAATATAATAATGCTTCAGACTAACCGTGAAGAGTGTAAGATCACCGCTGTTTTAGAATCAAGATAAGAGGTAAAGTAATAAAGAGAATGTTAGCCGCGGTATTTGAAGGAGAAGGGAAACTTAACTTAAAAGAAGTCCCTATCCCTCAAATTAAAAACTTAGATGATGTGCTTCTTCAAGTAGAAGCCGCCAGTATTTGTGGCACAGATATCCATATTTTAGAAGTCCCTCCCGGACATCCGGCGAATAAAGGAGTGATATTGGGCCATGAATATACGGGAAAGATATTAGAGATTGGAGATGGAGTAAAAGATTTTAAAAAAGGTGACAGAGTAGTCATTGATCCTAACATTACCTGCGGCAGTTGCATTTACTGTAAAATTGGTTTATCCAATATGTGTGAGAGAATGACCACTTTAGGGATATTTATCAATGGAGGGTTTACCGAATATAATGTTGCTCCGGCTAAGGCACTGCATAAAATTTCTCCCGATGTTCCCCCTGAATTAGCTGTATTTGCTGAACCTTTATCTTGCGTGATTAATGCCACACAAAAACTTAAAGTTCAACCTGGGGAATCTGTTGTAGTTTTAGGAGCAGGGCCAATAGGACTTTTATTTACTCAGATGTTTAAGGCATCGGGGGCAGGAAAAATTATAGTTTCTGAAGTTTCGGAGTACCGAAGTAAATATGCTAAACAAAGTGGGGCAACAACGGTTGTAAATCCTCTAAAAGAAAATTTGGAAAAGGTGGTTAAGAAAGAAACAGTGATCGGTGCAGATATAGTGGTGGATGCAGTGGGGACATTATTTAAGGAGGCAATGAAGATTGTGCGTAGAGGTGGGCACATTCTTCTTTTTGGACAAAATTATAAAGCTAAAGCTGAAATTACTCAAAATGATATTACACGTAATGAGCTCACAATTTTTGGAAACTATATTGCTAATTTTACCTTCCCTCTTACCGTTAAGATCATTGAAAGCAAAATATTAAATCTGGAGAAACTTATTACTCATAGATTTCCCCTGAAGGATATTCATAAGGGAATAGAGGCAATGAGAAAACAAAGGGCAATTAAGGTAGTTCTAATACCATGAGGAGAGATAAATGTCTAATCAAAAAAAGAGGAGTGGATTATGGCTGACCACAGAAAATCCTGCCATAATATTTGAAGATAATGAAGTAGGCAAGCTAAAAAAGAAAATTTGGGATGCCTCGGAGGAAGAAATTAATACTATATTAAAAGAATATGAAGTTCCTTCTCCTTCTGAATTAGGAAAACCAGGAAGTTATATTCAGACTACAGTTCGTCAGAGAGTTATTAAAAATAGAAGAAAAAACGATATTGTAATTATTCCTCTGGGATCCACGGAAAAACATGGTCGACATATGAACTCTGGTATGGATACGTTTGTGGTAACTCAGATTGCCGAGGCAGTGCGTAGGTATACAGCTAAGCAAGGTAAGCCAGTTAGCCTTGCCTGGTCTCCTCTCAACTATGGAGCACACCCCTATCACCATATTGGGATGCCGGGCACGGTGAATATGCCACAGGATGTAGTGCGGGAAACTCTTGTTTATGTGATGCTTGGGTTATGGAATGATGGCTTCCGCAAGCAAATCTTTATTAATAACCACGGTCAACTCTGGGTTCTGGAATCAGCCTTGCATGAATTTATGTATAGATATCAGCTTCCCGGGATTTTTCAAGTACTGGATTGGCATCGAGGGGTAAGAGAGTTCTTTGGTTTAACGGGAAAAACGGACAGTATGGAAACAGATTTTGTTCATGCAGATGAGTCAGAGACCTCATTAGCTCTTCTGATGTTCCCTGCAGGGATGGTTGATATGAGTTTAGCTCAGGATACAAAGGGGAAAGGATATCTTCCCGATGGTCATTTTGATAAATCGGTGGATCCACTTCGCCGACCTCACCGTTGGTCTGAGGGCGAGGGTCATGCTCCTATTGAATTATCTGCTCAGCCAGAAGGAACAGTCGGAAAACCAAGTCTGGCTTGCACCAGAAAGGCCAAACGTCCCGTCGCCGCTATCCTCGAGTATTTGACATTAGTTGTTAATCAAATCCTGGAGATTTTTCCACCGGGCAGGGTTCCACCAGTAGAGGAAGTAACTCTGCGTTCTGCCAGGGAGATGGAGCCTTACTTGAAGGAGCCTGAGAGTGAGGGTTGGAAACCAGTCTATGGTTTACCCAGGATTGGATTTTAAGATGAAAAGTAGTATTATTGTGCCTGTTCAGGACCTAACGCCTTTCTCCCCCTTCTCACCCGACGAGGGTCTTGAGGTTAATCTTGCAAAGGTATCAGAAGCTGGGTATGATGGTGTAGAGTTAGCCATTACCAATCCCACCTGCATTGATGTAGCTAAAATTAAAAGACTTCTTAAACAGTATAATTTAGCTATGCCCGCTATTACCACTGGCCAGGCTTATGGGATTGAAGGTCTTTCACTCACTGCCTCTAATGAAGAAGTGCGTGAGAAGGCGCTCCGAAGAATCAAGGAACACATCAATCTTGGGCGAGAATTGGGCGCGGTGGTAATTATTGGGCTAATGAGGGGAAAGAAGGGAGATAGGAATGCAAGGAAGTTTTTAATTGAGGCTTTAGCAACCTGTGCTCGTTTTGATAATAAAGCTAAGCTTGTTCTGGAACCACTTAATCGTTATGAAACTAAATTAATCAACACAGTAGATGAAGCCCTGGAAGTTATAGAAGAGATCGGGATGGAGAATATCGGTATACTTTTTGATACCTTTCATGCCAATATTGAAGAGAGATCAATAAAGGAGAGTATTCAAACAGCCAATGGTCATCTCTTTCATATTCATATAGCCGATAGCAATCGCTGGCCTCCTGGTTATGGCCATTTTAATTTTAGAGAACTCAGCGAAGCTCTTTCCCGGATAGATTACCAGGGATTTGGTTCACTGGAATCATTACCAAAACCTACTTCTCAAAAATATTTGCAAGAATCAGCTAAGTATATTAAGAAATTGTAATGTTCAAATATTAATTCTCCTTCTGCCAGAGGTTTTTTACCAGGCTAAGGGCATCTTTTTTTGTTTTTATCTCTCCACTTATTTGTGCTTGATGAATTTTGTTTAAAAGATAAGAAATCTGAGGACCAGGAGGAATTCCTAAAATTTTTATTATTTCTTCCCCGTTAAGTAATTTAAAAGGATGAAAAATCAAAGGAGATTTTTGAAAAAATTCTTTTAACAATGAAAGAATAGATTCTGAAAAATTTTCTTGATCGAAGCTACTTATTAAAGAAAGAAGGAGAATTTCTACTACTTCTTCTTTCCCTTCAGCAAATAATTGGGATGAAGATTGGGAGGATGAATGATTGATTATAATATTCTGAAAAGAAGGATATAGTTTTTCTATTTTTTTTACTATCTTTCTTTCTCTTTGCGTTAATTTTAATCTTTCAGCTATAGAAGTCAAAGTTTGTTTTTCTTCAAGAGGAGGAAAGAATAAGCTTATAAGTTTTA
>JGI24025J20009_10003802_pt1 | contig 10148 bp, 6 predicted proteins | sample Cruoilmetagenom3_FD_20009 | JGI IMG/M metagenome (IMG submission 20009) | reverse complement strand
GGGTTTCATGCATTTTCCGCAGGCTTTGGTGATGGGGGCAACAGGTCGGATCGGAGCGATCTTGCGCCGGTTCTGGCCGGATCCAGGAAATGCCAGCCAATATGGCGGCCGGGTGATTTGGCAAACTCGGCATAATCCTCCGGAAAAGACTCTGAACTGGTTGCATCTTGACCCGCTGGATGATCCTGCGGGGCTGCGTCGGGCGGTACAGACCTGCGAAGTCGTGCTGTGTCTGGCCGGGGTGACGCCAGCTGCGGCCCAGGCTGGCACCGGACAGATGGCCGACAATATCGCGCTGGCCGAGGCAGCGGTGCGGGCCGCAGCCGGAACCGGGGCACGGGTGATACTGGCCTCGTCGGCGGCGGTCTATGGCAATCAGCCCGGAATGCGAGAGGAAAGCTGTCCGCTGGCGCCGCTGTCGGATTATGGCCGCGCCAAGGCCGGGATGGAGACACGCGCTACGCAACTGGGCGCGGAGCTGGGCGTGCCGGTCTGCAGCCTGCGCATCGGCAATATCGCCGGGATAGACGCGATTCTGGGCGGCTGGCGGCCGGGGTTTCAGCTGGACCAGTTTGGCGATGGCCGCACCCCGCAGCGCAGCTATATCGGGGTGTTGACACTGGCGCGGGTGCTGGGCGATCTGGTGCGGGCTGACCATCTGCCAGAGAGTCTGAACGTCGCCATGCCGGGGGTGATTGAGATGGGGGCATTGCTGGATGCTGCCGGGTTGGCTTGGGTGCCGCACCCTGCGCCGGAATCCGCCATTGCCCGGGTGGTTCTGTCGACACGGGCGCTGGAACGCTTTACCTCGCTGACGGAGGCCGAAGGCCGCGCGTCAGAGATGGTGCGCCAATGGCGCCTGTTAGAGCCTGTTCTGAAAGGGTGATCCAAACCAATGACGACCCAATGACCTGGCGCAAACGCCTGTTCGACCTGTTCTTTGCCAGCCTGCTGGTGGGGATCCTCAGCCCGGTGCTGATTGGTTTGCTGATCTGGTTACTGATCCGCGAGGGTCGCCCGTTATTCTATGTGGCCGAGCGGATGAAGGGCGTGGACCAGCCGTTCAACCTGTGGAAGCTGCGCACCATGGCTGTGGTGGACGCTGATGCCGGGGTGTCGGGTGGTGATAAGGCATCGCGGATCACCGAAACCGGGGCCTGGCTGCGGCGGCGGCGGCTGGACGAGTTTCCGCAGCTGTTCAACATCCTGAAGGGCGATCTCAGCTTTGTTGGGCCGCGTCCGCCGCTGCGCGAATATGTGGAACGCTATCCCGATATTTACCGCGAGGTTCTAAAGTCGCGCCCCGGGGTCACCGGACTGGCAACGATTGTCTATCACAAGCACGAGGACGCGCTGTTGGCACGCTGCACCACGCCTGCGGAAACCGATGCGGTTTATACCCGGACCTGCGTACCCTATAAGGCGCGGCTGGATCTGATCTATCAGCAGCATCAGAATATGTGTTTCGACTTTGATCTGGTGTTTCAGACCATCGGCAACCTGTTCCGGCGCGACAAGCAGCCCTGATCGGATGTGATCGCAACGCGTATTTCGGGTTTGCTGTGTAATGTTCGCGCCAATCACCCCCCCCTTGGTCAGCTTCCGTTGGTATTGAGTGAGTTCCCGCGCGATGCGAAATGCAAAAGAGGCAGCAGGCTGAATGCGCTGCTGCCTCTTCAAATGTGACACGGAATTCGGGTCGCTTTAGGCCGCTTTCTTGCGCCGCCGACGGAGCATGGCCAAGCCGCCAAGCAACAGGAAACCGGATGCCGGAATGGGAACCTCTTGGAAACGAACCAACTTGATGCTGTCATTGCCGTTAGGGCCAGTTGACTGTGCGCGAATGCCAAACTCGTCGCCGAGAGCGTCATCCAGTGACAAGCTTGAGGCGACATAGAAGCGGAAGTCTTCCAGATACACGCCCCCCTGTGTGCCTTGGGCTCCCATCCTCACGATGTAATCAAAAGATGTCACGCCGGTGCCGTTAAAATTGAGGCCCGCCACCGCAGCTCAGGGTGTTTGTGCAAACGCTGGTAATGGCTTCACCGGTATTAGACGACACAAAATGAAAATCGCTCGGAGCGCTGGGTGCCGGAGTGCCGTCCCAGTTGAATGCCAAGCCCAAAAGATCCGCCTGATTTGGGTTAGCGGCCGAGGTTACCCTTACATTGATCTGGCCAGTAGTATCATCGTCGAATGTGATTGCGAAATCTGTTCCCTGTGTACTGCCGACAAACTGCATGGTAGCAGCGTGTGCCATTGGTGTACTTACTGCGATCGCAAAAAGGCCAGCAGTCGCCGCCAGTAGTATTTTGAAATTAAATTTGAACATGGGCGTCCCCCAGATAATAAATATGCCCGCCTAGCAGAATGCCCGCCTAGCAGAGCGGTTACAGAACCCACCCCAACCTAATTCGTTGACGCAGAGCCTTTCGCTAGCATGACACATTTTAAACATATTTTAAAGAAGCTATGCTTGTGCGCTGTCAAATGGCGACTCCACCACTAGATGTTGTGCAACATGCTGCGAAATCATGAACAGTCGCGAATTTTAGCCGCCTATGTTTCCCCATCGGAAACGATGCTGACGCCAAGCAAACACGTTTGACCCTTGAGCGGGCACAACAAAGTAGCCTGATTCGGTATGGCCTGCCTGCTGTCAGGTGGCTGCGCTGATCTGCCGTGCGCCTTGCTTATTCTGTGGACGCCGGACTGATCCAACAAGAACCGCGCCGACGATTACGAATGCGGCCAGAACGCCAACCCCTGAATAGATGGCCAGTGCCATCAAAAAGGATTGCCCTGCGATCAGCAGGGCCACAGCCGCACATAACCCGAACATCATAGCTATTGCTAATATACCCATATTCCCTGCTCCTCTAGCGGTAGAACCTGGCGTTTCTTGGAACAGGGTAGACCCCGAACCTTAACGCTCTCTTAGTTTTGCCTCTGATCCACACGTAACATGTTTCGAGGCCTTTGTGGCGATAATATGGCGCATGGCGATGTGAGTGTGTCAATGGTAGCCTGAATTCCCCACTTTGGGTAAAGTAAGAATCCCCAGTTTAGCAGTTTCGGTCGTCAGCCGATTTGGTGACTTGCGGCTCCGTTTTTGGGTGGGGGGCCGTCGTTTTGGGGCCGGTAGCGGTGGGATCACCGAAGACCTCTCACCATTCCGCAAAGCCCCGATTGGCGCCAGGATCATGGCCCCTTTTTCGTAGCGAGCGTTGACCCGTTGAAAGAACAGGTTTGCGCCACCTTGAGTGATCGGCAAGTCGCCTGTTTCGTCAACGACGAGCAAAGGCGCGCGCGCGTGGAGCCTGATTTTTCGACCAGTAAAGCGGGTTCTACCAGTTGAGGGGGCATGCCCCTTCAGGGTTGGCGCGACAGCGCTAAACTGAGGGTTTTCAATTACCCATTTTGGGAAGATTACGGCTGCCACTCATAGTGAGTGTTGTGTGCACACAGGATTTTGATCATGGATCTGTGCAATCTATATAGGTATGGAGGCCCGATCCCTGGGCCATCGGAGTGAACAGATCGGAGTGAACAGACAGTGACGGAGCGCACGAAACCTGGCCTGTCTGTCGAGAGTGGGGCAGGGGAGGATATGAACCGCGACCCTGACGCGCCGACAGAGGGGCATGAGCCACCTGCTCCGCCACTTCTCTCGCCCATTGTGGTGCTGGTTCTGGTCTTGTGCGGCGGGGTCGAGCTGATCTTGATTGCGGCTGACTGGGGGCTGATCGGCAACACCCCGTGGCGAAGCCTTGCCTATCAGAACGGCGCGTTCTGGGCGGGCCTTCTGTATAATTGGCGGCCCAATTACGAGGGGCAGTCGGTGCTCATGTTTGTCACATATGCGTTCCTGCATAGCGGCTTTTGGCATCTGGCCGGGAATATGCTGACCCTGGTTTTTCTGGGCGACATCGTGGTGCGGCGCATAGGGCAGGGCGGTTTCGGGTTTGTTTACCTGATTTCAATGCTTGGCGGAGGCACTGCCTTTGGTCTGATGGCCACCAGTACATCCCCCATGGTCGGGGCGTCCGGGGCGCTGTTTGGTCTGGCGGGGGCGTGGCAGTACTGGGAGTGGTCGGACCTGCGAGATCAAGGGCTGAGCGGCTGGCCGGTCTGGCGCACCGTGTTCGCGTTGGTCATTCTGAATGTCATCCTGTGGTTCATAAACGGTGGGTATCTGGCCTGGGAAACCCATTTGGGCGGGTTTTTGGCAGGTTGGATTGCGGCCGCGGGGTTGGCGCGGATGCGGGGCAGGTTTGGTGTTGGCTGAAACGGCTTGCCGATCAAAGCCCCGAGCGGATAGGCGCTACCCGCGCCGTTTCACATGACATGCCCCTCTCATTGATTGCTTTGCACGCAACTGTCGGGCAGCACCGCCCCCAATCCAGCTTGCGGCGTAAGCGGTGCGGTCGTCAAAAAAGAAAGTCGTCTACAGTCAAGTCGGAATATTTGACATCCAACAGCGTAATATGGCCTTCCCCGGTGACGATAACGGTGTCGTTTTCTGATTCATTAATAACAATGTTATCAAAATCAGCTCCGGGAAAATCAAGATGAAGGATGTCGCTCCCGATTTCAAAATCGACAATTGTGTCGCGCCCGTGCTTTGCTTCGAAATGAAAAGTGTCATTCCCGGCATTGCCGATGAGGGTATCTGCATGCTTGCCGCCAGATAGTAAATCCGCGCCGCTGCCACCTTTCAATAGGTCACTGCCGTTGCCTCCATTCAAGTGATCGCCGCCTTTGCCGCCTTTCAGCGCGTCACGACCGGTGCCACCACTAAGATAGTCTTGGCCGCTTTGACCGTTCAGCGTGTCATGGCCGCTATTGCCCATCAACAAATCGTCGCCCGCGTCACCATCCAATACATCGCTGCCGCCCTTGCCTACCAAAACATCATTGCCGGAGGCTCCGGTTAGGGCATCGTCCTCGGATGTCCCAGTCAGCGACTGAGACGCTTCCTCTTCAGAACTGGAAGTTGTGATAACTGTAATCTGCCCGGAGCCTGCCGTGAGCTTGAGTGTTAGTGTGTCATCATTGTAATTGGTTATGACCCTGGCATCATAGTCAGAGTTTAGTCCAATGATGTCCACGTCATCTAGTGCGTCGGCGATCACATCTGCTTTTATCAGAGTATGGGTAGCAGCTCCGCCGTCATAATTTGTCAGATCAACTCTGAGGGTGCCGTTGAGGGTTACATGGGAATTGACTTGTGATTCCGGGTCATCCCAGAGCCCACTGTGGAACTCCTTGATCGTGCTGAACCCTTTGAGGTCGCTAACGAAAGTTAGCAGGCTGCCATCTTTCATAGTTAGGCGGGCGAGGTCGCCGGACACGGAGCCGTCAAAGCCAATTTTGGCGTCTGACCCTTCGATCTGTATCTTGCTGTTGTTGTTTAGTATGTAATTTGCGCCATTCGTGGCCAGGAGAGTTTGCCCCTCCGTGGCATTCAGCCGGGTCTGGCCCGTGATGTTTCCGGTGTTTGCAAACCGCCCCCCTTCTACGTCGACGATCAAACGGGACTGGTCACTATATCCATTGATCCAGAATTGACCTGCGTTCAGAGTCTCAATCCGGGCACCGCCCGCACCAACAGAGAGTTGACCCTCGATGGAGAGTTTACCGGAATTCACGGCAAGCCTGCCGTTGGCACCAAGGTCAAGGTCGTTTAGATAAGTGGTTCCGCCATATTGCACCCAATTGCCGCCTAGGATGACGCTATCGCCAGTGTCGGGCAGTTTTTCAGTGTCCCAGTTTATCCGGTTATCCCAGCGGATACCGTCAGCAAGCGCGTTGGGGACAAACGTATGGATGGTCGCGTCTTTATCCCCACCGGCTTCAATTCCGAAACCGGCCTGGAAATAGGCGATGATGTCCTTGGCTGTCACGCTGTCGTCGAGCGCCGTGTCGCCGAGCGAAATGATGTGATCCACCAACTCTGCGATGGTGGCGTTCTCATCTCCCAGAAGGGCGGCTGCAAAATTTTGGATTGTGGTTGCGTCGGCTAGAGCTTCGTCTAGGCTGGGCGTATTGTTTCCCACTGCGGCATCGCCGCCCGGGCCACTGCCGACCCAATTGTAGATAATCGTGTCGTCATAGGTCGCACCGTTGGCCGAAGTGAACGGGCTGTTCACAGTATAGCGTTCTGCGAATTCATCCGGATTGTCAGGGTCGGCCAAGTGAGCGATAATATTGTCAAGGAACGTCGTGGCAAAGGCAAGTTCGGTAAGCCCCAAGGTGAGGCCGCCAATATTACCCTCAGTGGTCTTATGTGCACCCGAGGTGATCACGTTGTCGGCAAAGAAGGTAAAGTTTCCGATAGGGCCTTCGCCCTGATAAACACCGCCTTGTAAGTTTACCGCCGCGTTATTGTCCACAAATACATTGTCTTCGACAAACCCACCGCCGCGGATCTGGGCACCATAGGACGACCCCTGCGACACGATATTGCCACGGAATGTGACGTCTGTTGTGTTGTTCTGGAGGTAGATATTGTGGCTGAACATGTTGGGAGGCATGCCACCCTCGGTCGACCCGTTCTGAAAATAGCCGTCTTCCCAGCCGTTGTGATGGAACGTGTTGCCGTCAAGCAGTAGTCCGTGGACTTCATTAGCAAAAAACCCGGCAACAGTGCCGCTCCAGAAGTCACCATCGGGTTTGTCAGCGACAATATGGTCGACCTCTGAGTCCCTCAGCGTGATGCCTGACACGTCCTGGATGTTCACATCGTTTTCGGTAAAACGAGTATCACTGAGAATGATATTACTACCTTCAAGATTCAGAAAGCCGCCGGTAAATGCAATATCGTCGATCACGATGTTCTGCGATGCGCCTTGGTAGATTTTTATCTGGTCATTTAAGGTCGGTCTGTCGCCTTCGCCCCAGGAAGAAACCCGAAGAGGATGCAAGGGGTCTTCCCCAGAAATGCCGCCGCTGACCAGTCGCCCTGTGCCTTCATATTCGTAGCCTTTTTCGAATAACAGCCAATGCGAGCTGGCTTCACCATGATAAGGGGTAAGCCCGTACCAGACCTCCATTCCGACGTCTGTGGCCAGCGCCATGCCTTCGGAGCCGCCATATTCCGGGTTGTCCAGAAGCCACTGTTGTGTGATCTGACTTTCGGTCAAACCTTCCAAAGCCGCAATATCAGAGCGCGACAGGGCGTCTTCGCTTTCCGACACATAGACTTTGCGATGATTATCACCCGTTTCAACAATCAGGTCACCATTGGCATTAACCTCTAGCATGTAGTGTTTGCCCTGACCCCAGCCTGATTCCTGCTGGGGCTCGGCAACTGTCAACGCAACTGATTTTGTCTCGGTGTCTCCATTGGAAAAGGTCACTTTGAAGTCGAACGAGAGTGATCCGCTGTAATCATTGCCCGACAATACAAGCGCCAACGAGTTGTCTGGGTTGACCGTCAGGTTTCCGCGGGCAGGCGGATCGATAATCTCGATAGAGGTGATCTTGCGATCAGTGTCGAGTTCCAAAGTTGTGACGCGACCACCATCAACGGAAACTGTCGCATTATTTTCAATTAGAACGGTATCCAGCACATCCGCGGCACTGTCGGACATGGCGTCTTGTTCAAAATGGGTTTCTGTCTCCACGGCCGTTAGTACGGTTTCGTTTGGATCGACACCCAATACATCCTCAAACGCTGTAGAAAGATCCGATATTGTTTCACTCATGTGTTACTCCAACAGAGTGGCGCTCTGCACTACAGGCGGCTGTGCAGGTCCATTCCTGTTTCCCTCTCTCAATTTCATCCCGTCTCACCCCGAATATTTCTGTCAAAAGAGACAAAAATGGCTCCGAAGTATGGCAAGTTTACGCAGCCATATCTTTGGGTGTAGAGCTGCGATATTTTGCCGAAAAGATTGATTCATGAGATTGTTTTTTCCCGAGGTCGTGTTTTTTTTACCTGTTCCAAAACACATGCTCTGGATTCGGAATGAGGGAAACCCTATTGACCCCAACACTGCATTTTTCGCTGGTTTTCGCCGATGAATGGTAGGAAACCGCCGATGCGATGGATGCCTCCGGGCACGTATTGAAATGCGGTTGTTGGGGATGAACTCGCTGCGGCGGCGGCAGCTGTCAACGGCGGCGCATATCCGCCGGAGAGTCTGGGCTGATAAGGAAAATGGGGCACGTCTGCTTAAATTCAGAAGCCTTGTAATATTGTTATCAGCTGCCCGCAGCCCTCAGTGTCTGTGACAATCCTGAAAATTGCCCTTTTTTGTTTCGCCATTTCTCTAACTGAAGCGAATTTTGGGGCATTATTGTTGCATGTCTGAGACGAATTTCAGATACGTTAATCATTGTCGTCGGCTCGATTAGAGAAAGTACATGTTGCAGGAAATGCGTGAAGATAAGTTGAAATTGGCGGTTGTGGGATTGGGCAAGATGGGGTTGTCGCATTTTGCGATGGTTAACGCGCATCCTGACGTTGAAGCAGTGGCCTGCGACGAGTCGGGCTTTATGGTTGATGTGCTGAGCAAGAACATCAACACGCCGGTATTTCGTGGCTATGACGAGATGATGGACAAAGCAGCACCTGATGCGGTGGTCATTGCCACCCCTTCGCGTCTGCACGCGCCGATGGTGCGCCAGGCGCTCAAGGCCGGGATGCATGTGTTTTGCGAAAAACCCTTTTGTCTCGATTGGCAGGACAGCACAGCGCTGACTGATCTGGCCGCAAATAAGGGACTGGTGGCTCAGGTTGGCTATCACTATCGCTATGTCGGGGCGTTTCAGGAAATGAAACGCCTGATAGAAGCCGGGGCCATCGGGCGCGTCACCCATGTACTGGCCGAAGCCTATGGTCCGGTCGTGTTGCGCACAAAGCGGCAGACCTGGCGCAGCCAGAAATCCGAAGGTGGCGGTTGTCTCTATGACTATGCTGCCCATCCGCTGAACCTGCTCAACTGGTTTTTTGGCGCGCCGACACAGGTTTCGGGTTCGGTTCTGTCATCGGTGTTTTCCGAAGGCATTGATGATGAGGTGTTTTCGACCCTGCGCTGGGACGCCGGGCCGACGGCGCAGTTGTCGGTCAACTGGTCGGATGAAAGCCATCGAAAGATGTCGACCAAAATCAGCATGATCGGAACCAATGGCCGCCTTTATGCCGACCGGCAGGAGTGCCAAGCCTATTTGCGTGCGCCAATCGAAGCATTGCCAGAATACAAACCAGGCTGGACTGTAAAATACACCACCGAATTAACCGAGGATCGGCAGTTTTATTTGCGAGGCGAGGAATATTCCGGCCAATTGGACGACTTTGTTGCCGCAGCCCTGCAAGGGCAGGGCAATGCCTCGGAAAACAGTTTTGCCTCGGCCACCGAAACAGATCGGACCATGGCCATGATCATCGAAAATGCCGACACCGGTCTGCCGGTGGGCGAGGCACCAGTCGTGGTAAAATCAGAAAAACCGGCACGGCGCCGCTGGTTCGGGCGCTGAGGAGTGACGGTAATGGATAAGTTGTTGTTTGGCGATAATCAGTTTTTTGGCATTAACCATATGTCCGAGGAAAAAGCTCGTGCCCAGGCGATGCGGTTTCAGAAGACAGATGCAGTCATGCAGGTGCTCGATACCGCCTATGACGCGGGTATACATACGTTCATGTGCACCACCCATGACCGGATTTCTGAGGTTGTCGACCGGGTGAAAGCCCAGCCACATAGATATGCGGATTTCACCTTTTATCCCTGTATGCCCTATGCCCATAAATACGCTAATGCAGTGACTGATCACGGTATAGTTGGCGCTTTGCGCAACTTCATGCCCCAAGATGGGTTGCTGTCGACGGCGTTGGCAGGTGGCAAGGCGCTGGCCACCAAAGAGGTCGATGGGATCTCAAAGGTTCTGATCGACATGGAGATGAAGATGTTTCAGGGGGCCAAGGCACCCGTCGTCTTTATTCAGAATGTGTTTACCGACTTGCTGCTGGGTATGGGATTCACGCGCGCCTTTCGCATCTTTCACGATCATGTGCAGGAAAAATACGGGGCCGAGCCGGCCTATATCACCATGAACATGCCGATGCTGCTGGCCGCGCTGGAAAAAGAGGGCATCGAGCGCCCGATCATCTGTTCCAACATCAACAAGATCGGCTTTCGCATGTC
>JGI24025J20009_10003801_pt1 | contig 10148 bp, 8 predicted proteins | sample Cruoilmetagenom3_FD_20009 | JGI IMG/M metagenome (IMG submission 20009) | reverse complement strand
TTATTCCGAGCCACAGCGAGGAATCCCCTCGCAATGACAGGGCAAGTGACGGTTTGTCATTGCGAGGGATGTCATTGCGAGGGATGTCATTGCGAGGGATGTCATTGCGAGGCGAAGCCGAAGCAACCCCCGAAGCAACCCCCGAAGCAACCCCGAAGCAACCCCGAAGCAATCTAATTTTTCGCATTTATTCGTCATATTCTTTTCCATGTCCATACGGATGCTGTGCACGGATCCTTCGGACATATTCTATTTGACACTACCTAGCCACTGATATTGTCAAAAACTTAACCACTGAGTTTCATCTACTGAGGTTTTCATACAAGGAGTCGTCAATCGTCAATTTTCAATCTTCAATCGTCAATCTCTTACGACCTCCCCCCCCGCCCTCTTCCATGCCTCGATACCGCCGGATAGATTTTTTACCCCGTAAAAACCGAGTCTTACCAGGGTTTTACTGGCTGTTACGCTTCTGTGTCCGCTCTTACAGTAGACCACTATCTCCCGGGATTTGCGACCCAATTCCCCGTATCTCGACTCTATCTCGGTATATGGAATCAGGATGGCGCCCTTTATGTGACCCCAGGTGTACTCCCCTTTGGACCTCACATCGAGCAGGATAAATTTCTCACCCCTTGCGATCTTCTGCATCAATTCTTGTGGGGTGATGTCGGAATATACCCTCTGCCGGGTTATCTTTGCACTCTTTGTAACACATCCCTGAGCCAAAAACAAAGCCAGAACTATAAGCAGGGAAATCCCTTTCCTCATTTCACTCCTATACACTACTGAAATAGTAGACTATATGTCAAAAAAACATATTATATTGGGCGAGATGTCTTCTTATCTTTTGCTCCCTTACACAGGTCAAGCAGACTGCTGGAATCCAGAAAATCGGATATGTGTTTCTCGAGTTTTTCCCAGTATAGATGGCAAACACATTTTTTTAACCTGCTGCAGCGTTTATTGGTGCTTTTCTCTACACATCGGACAGTAGTAATGGGACCCTCGGCTGCCCGAATAATAGCTCCGATCGATATACTGTCCGGTTCTTTGCCTAAAAGGTAGCCACCCTTTGGGCCTCTTATACTTATTACCAGACCGGCATTTTTTAATCTATCAAACAGTTTGCCGAGGTATTTCTTTGAGATGTCCTGGGTATCTGATATGTGCTTAAGCGAGACGGGACCATCCTTCTCACATTGTGCTGTCTCTAACATTGCCCTTAAGGCGTACCGCCCCCTGGTTGTCATCCGCATAATTGCGATTTATTTTTTGGGATTTCGAGAGGTCTTCTCTCAGAGACTCATTAAATTGTTCGGTAATTATAACATATTTTATTCAATTTGTCAATGAAAAACTCGTCTGTTGTAGAAAAATAAAATGTATAAATACATTTTTTTATCTCACGAGCATCAATTCATTTGTTTCAACGAATGACCCGACTTCGAATCTCAGGAAATAAACACCACTCTTAAGCCTCATTCCTCTTTCGTCCTTACCATCCCATACTATCTCGTGATTTGTAAATCGTAAATCATAAATCGTAAATTGCCGGACAAGACGGCCGGCGAGGTCGTAGATACAGATAGTAGGCAGTGAGGAGTAAGGAGTAAGCAGTTGTTCCTGCATACCGCCTACTGCATACTGCATACTGATTTCTGTTCTTTCTCTAAACGGATTCGGGTAGACCGAGAGTGTGATATCGGCTCTTCTCTCCCCATCTCCAATGCCATAAGGTAGTTCGTATATCGCAATAGCCTGTGGACCGTCCCCGACGCCGAAGGTGCTTATGACATTGCCCGTCTCATCTATCATTGACACCTCATCCACGCCAAAATTACAGGTATAGCAGTTGCCATCTCCATCACAGGTTACCCCCAATACCCCTCTTCCAACGAGAATCGGATTGGAAGCCCCGTGGATTATACTCTCTGTTCCGGTGTCGATCATATACACATAACCGTTATCTGTCCAACCACCGGCACCGATCCATGCTATTCCATCAGAGGAGATGGATATAGAAAGGGGGGTCCCACCCATGATCAGACTGTCGAGAACCCGGTGTGTTATTGCATCCACCCTATACACGACACCGAGGACTGTCGAGTAATCGCCCGTACATACAACATAGAGCTCGCCATCGGGGTCAACCTCGAGGTGCTGCGGGTTGGTGCCAACCGAGACAGAATCTATAACATAGTTTGAAATGGCATCAACCACATAGACCATCCCTTCTCCCCATGTGTATGTATTCGGGTCGTATGCCGTAATTGCCACAAATACCTTGTTCCCTGTAATGCAGATGCCTTCCGGTGATAATCCAACGGGGATAGTTTTAAGGATCTCTCCATTTTTTACATTTATGCAAAAGACGGAGTTCGTGCAAAAGGCACTTACATAAGCTATAGAATCATTCAAAAATTCCATGGCATAAGGATTACTTCCCTCCGGGAGGAGGACGGAATCTGCCACCAGATTTGTATGTATATCAATGATGTAGATGTTGTCAGATATCGAGTTGACTACATAGACCAGTTCATCATTGACGCAGACCCAGTTTGGCGCGAGTCCCAGGGTGACCAGGTTATTTTCTACCGTTCCGTTTTCAAGGTCGATCAGGGAGAGCGTCTCACCCAGACCATTTAACACGAAGGCGGTCTTTGGGGATGCCCCACAAACACCGCAGAAGAACAGTATCCCCACTACAATTTTCATAAACCCCCCTATTAATTAATCAAATTAATCAAACCAAAAATCAAATGGCAAGTCCTTTTCAATTAATGCCTTTTTTTCGGATACGGTAAACTACTATACAAACCTTCTCCTTAAATATTTTTGATTTTTGATATTTCATTATGCATTCTCGTTTCGCGGTTATTTCTAAAAATAAACATCAAGACTCACCGTCCACGACCTTTTTGGCATTGGATACCTCTCCAGTATCTCGTAATTCTCGTCACCGAGATTACAGGATTCAATCCTTATTTCAACTTCTTTTTCAAACAGGTTCACTTTCATCCCGGTATTTACATCAATCACACAGTATGGGGGGAGCCACTTTGTATTCGCCTCTCTAATATATCTCTTATCAACCCATCTCCATTCAAGATTTGAGTAGAACCTCCAAAATTTTACACCCATCTTCAGGGTCACCCTGTGTTCGGGTCTCAAGACAAGCCGGTTTCTATGGTATTCTTCACCAAAGTTCCTCGCATTAAGGTATGTATGGTTGACCTCACACTCAAGTTGAGGACCCTCCCAGGATATTCTCTCCTCCCTTCCACAGATTCGGGCACGACTTACATTTTCTGGTGAGTACCTGTCGTAGAGTCTCCTCCTCCAGATGATGACATCGTATATATCGGTGTAAAAGAAGGCGATATCCCCCCTCAGCGTTCCATAGAATGGAAGCGAGATATTCAATCCATATTCGAGGTTTGTTGCCCTCTCTGGCAAGAGGTCGGGATTCCCCATAGCAAATATATCCGGCACCCAGAAGAGTTCATGAAAGGATGGAACCCTATAACTTTTGCCCCAGTTCGCACAGAGGCCAAAAACATATATCTCCCCCTTTGAGATGGCAACTCCCATCTTTGGCATTGTGAGCGGAGGAATACCCTGTACCATATCGTATTTTATACACGATGTAATAACACACCTTGTGTGAGAACCAAATCTCGTCTCGTTTTTGAACCATAGAGAGCCTTCGTCCCTTTTTCGGTTTAGATTGCTTTTTGGTCTTATCCTGTCATCTACAAGAAGGGATGCCCTCCTGTACGAACATCCGTATGATATATTATTATTTCGCCAGTTCCATCTACCTGTGAGTATCTGTCCGTATGTTATGTTATGGTGATAAGTATCCATCTTTGACCAAGAAAGACTATCTACATACCCCCAGTTCTCACCCGTGAGATATGTTTTTGATGTTATAGCAGGAAAGGTTATCTCGCCCTGAAACACTGCCTTTTTCTCCCTTGAGGTTGCCCCGGGGGTAAGTTGTTCAATGGCACCTGGCATTCCACTTTCCCTTGCAAAATAATGGAATTCAACGACTGTCTTCAGTATTGCGAGGTTGCGGGGAATTTTAAAAAAAAGGTTGTACGAAGAAAAGGAGGAGTTTTCCCTTCTCATGCCCAATGAAGACCCGTCCTTATAGATAAAGTCATCCCTTTTGGTGAATTGCAGGGAGAAGAATGGGGAAAATGCAATCCCATAGTCTTGTGTATTAAAGCTTCCCACCTTTATCCACACCCTTCTTCTTTCTCTTTTCATACTTGTAACGATATTTATTACACCCCCCATCGCGTCTTCACCGTGGAGGATGATTCCCCCCTTCACTATCTCTATCCGCTCAACCACATCTTTCGGAATTGCAGATAAGTCAACTGTACCTCCCCCTTCATCGTTTACAGGAATCCCGTCCAGTAGCACCTTCACCTTGTTTGGATCACATCCTCTAATGGATATCAATTTTGAGGTTCCACCATTTCTCACAGATATACCGGGAAGAGAATTCAAGATTCCTCCAATATCATCCTGGTTCGTCTTTTCTATATCCTCTCTCGTGATAATTGTAATATCGGAGGAATGGGCACATACCAGAACCTCTTTCATCTCTATCGGGTAAGGAATAAGATAGAAGTTGACCCTTTCGGTCTTGTCCATCTTCACCTCTATCTCTTTCTTTATGGTTTCAAAGCCGATCATCCTTGCTGTCAGTATATATTTTCCCTCTGGAATGCCTCTCAGGGAATAGTGTCCACTTTCATCCGTATATGTTCCGTATTCTGTCTCTTCAAGGAATACACTGGCGGGGGTGAGGGGAAGTCCTGTCTCCTTATTCCTGACATAGCCCGATACCTTTATCTCGGGTTCGCTGAGGAAAAGAGGAAGGATATATATAAGCCACACCATTAAGAAAAATCAAATATCAAAAATCAAAATGTAAAAAGAAAGACCAGAACCAATATTTAATATAAATGACCAATTTCACCCCATACCTGACACCTCGCACCTACCACCTAAACAAAAAAAACCCGGGTGATATGCCCGGGTAAAATAATCATCCCGGACTCCACCCTCGAGGGTCCAAGGAGAATATGTCTGACAGGCATTCCGAGTATAACGGCAGCGGGGCTCTGACGGACTTACACCGCGCTTTCCCTGCCTTTCTCCTATTCTGTTTTAAGTCTTTGCATGTATTCTCTCGCCACACTGGCTATATCAACTATGTCGGGATACTCTCTTATAACCCTGGCGAGTTGCCATTTTGCCTCTTTCTTTTTACCTATAGAAATTGATTTTAAACCTGCCTCCAGCAGTTTTATTGCCTGTTTTCTCAGCCTTTGTTCCTGTGCAGCCGACAACCTTTTTCTCGTTTCCACCCTATTCCTCGGCAGTTTATCTCCCCTCTTTAAACCCATGCGGCGCAGTTTCGTCTCTATGGATTTTCTTGTAACTCCGAAATGTTTGGCGAGTTCGCCATTACTCCTGTAAAGGAAATTATTCCTTAAAAAACCCATATCCTCTTCAGACCATTTCTTCGCCATCCACACCTCCTTCAAGAGCTTATGGTATTGTAAAAGAACTCAACCACGGATTCACCCCGTTAAATAGTTACAAAATTAAGTACAAGTAATCACTCCCGGTACTTTATTTAACGGGGGAACCGCAGAGGAAAAACCCTCTCAAGCAGTCTCGGTCTTATATCTAACCAAAATAAATTTTGCAGGGTATCGAGTTTATACCTGAGCAAACCGCAGACATTATACCACAGAAATTCAAAAAAGTCAAGTTTTTTTGCATTCGGTCAAAATAAACTTCAAGAGCCCCTCCATATCCTCCTGCCAAACCTGCCTGCCCATACGGGTCCGTAGGGACCGGCGGGCAGGGGCAGAGATCTCTGTTTAACTCTCTTTTGAATTTTTCCCTTGACATTCTCTCCATTTAATGATATAATGTCTGATAAAGGAATGTGGAATGAGGGATGATAGAATCAAAATAATCAATAGACAGTCTGGAGAGGTTGCAGTCGTTCTGCCCTTTAATCCTGAACCAAAGGATTGGTTATTTCCGGGTCAAAAGAAAAGTAGGCATATTAGCACCAGAACAGTAGAGAAAATATTTGAAGATGCTGTAAAAAGGGTAGGAATAAAGAAAGATGTAAGTGTGCATTCTCTTAGGCATTCCTATGCTACACATTTACTGGAATCTGGAACAGATTTGCGATATATACAAGAATTGTTAGGTCATAAGAGTTCAAAGACCACGGAGATATACACACATGTTAGTAAAAAGTCCATAGGGAAGATAGTCAATCCTTTGGATAATTTACAAATGGAAGGGAGTGATAAATAAAGACGAGAAAGAGCAGCTATAGGGAAGTATATCCGAAGTTTACTTCGGATATAACACCATGTTGGAGGTATATCCGCACTTAACTGCGGATATAAACAAGTTATACGCCACGCAGCCATTTTTCAGATCGACGTGTGATGTAACTCAATAGGAGAATGTAAATATGTCTCGACTTGATGAAGCTCGGAAAGTTGCGCAGGAACTACTCGAATCGCTTGAGACTTCTCGGGCACCGATCGAAGCGATCCTGATGAAAACAAAGCGATTGGCGCGCTTAATGAGAGACACTGACGCACAGACTTGGCTGGACCTTGAAACACGTGGTTATCCTGATAGTTTCAATCCTGAACAACTTGGTTCTTGCAAGAAATATGCTTTGGCTGCGGGACGAATTACGTCAGACGGCAAATATTATTTCATAAGCCTACCTAAATTCGAAGCACAAGGCAAGTCAGATGAAGCGTTAATTGACGCCTTGCGTTCGTCTCGTCCTATTGCTACGAAAGCGAAGGATTTTCTTGAAAAGAGTGCAACGGAAGCCCTTCTTGAGAGCCAACTTAACCAACAAGTTCAACAGAAGAAGAACTACGTCGACAACCAAGCGCTCTTCGCATCGTTGAAATCAGCATTGCATAATTACGCAACCGATATTTACCTGTCAATAGAGCTAGGGGATGTTGCGGAGGAAATCTTCGAGCAGGCTCGTGGAGATGTAGATTCCTTTGTTCGAATTCATTGCTCTAAAGCAGCCGAGCAATTGGTTGCGATTAATGAACGCCTGCATGAGGATTTACCGGAATCGCGCGCGGCTGCCCTAACTTCTTGCAGGCGGCTATTAATGACAGTCGCAGACTCCCTTTTCCCGCCGCAAGATCAGCCATGGACGGATTCGAATAGGAAGACTAGAAAGGTAGGTTCTGAGGAATACAAGAACAGACTGCTTGCATATGTAGAACAGAAAATCAGTAGCGATTCGAGCTTTTCTATTATTGTCTCAGAAATCGAGCATCTTGCTGCAAGATTAGATGCCGTCTACAAAAAGGTCTGCAAAGGTGTACATGCTGACGTTTCCAAAGAAGAGGCTCGCTTGGCTGTCATACACACTTATCTCTTTCTAGGAGAAATTGCTCGCTTGTCCAAGAAGCCAAAGAGTGGCGGTGGAGAACAACAAACTGTTTAAGCACTTTGAAACAACGACTGCGCGGCGTATAACACATATTAAAGGCGATTTGTCAAGAAAAAAATGTCTCCTTCTTGCACAAATAACGGGCTCGCCTCTGCAATCCATATTCCCCCTTTTTTTCCTTGACAAAACCAAAATTCTGGTATATAATTATGCAGTAGAAGTTCCTGTCTACCGACAGGTAGAGATATTATGCAAGAAATTATTTTGATGCCTTTTAATTATTATCACAGCGTATCTGGCTTCGGTTGCTTCGCACCTCCGCCCAAATTCCCCTCCGTGGAACTTCAGATACGTTCGTGACGTTAGCCAAAAAAGGTTGGTCCCAAGGAGAAGTCCACCGAGCAGCAACGCGTCAATCACAGAAATGGCAGCAACAACAGCAGCAGTATCAATAACAGAGGCAATGATAATGACAGCAGCAACCACAACGAGGCTAAGAACAGTAGCAACGGTAATATGAGTAGAAGTAATGCTGCAACGCCCCAATGTAAAAACAATCACATGGCCTATAAAACTAAAAGAAAATACACTCCTCGCGAATTGATGGAACTCGCCGTGGCAGAAGGCGATCGTTCTATCCCGGAGCATACCAACAAAGAAGATCCGTTCGTCGGGGCTATTGTCGCAACGAAGGATGGAGAGATCCTAGCAAAGTCTCACCGAGGAGAGTTGCGGGTTGGTGAGCATTGTGAATTCACACTGCTTGAAAGAAAGCTTCGAGATCGAGCCCTAACCGATTGTGTCCTGTATGTTACATTGGAGCCGTGTACTGATGAATCCAGAGGTCAGGAAAAGCGGGGCTGTGCAACTCACATTGCCGCAGCCCGCATTGGTACCGTCTATGTGGGCATCGAAGACCCAAACCCAAAGATTGCTCGTGAAGGTATTCGTTACCTTATCTCGAAACACATCGTTGTGCATCCGTTCGATGCCGACTTGCAGGAGAGGATCAGACAGAGGAATGCAGAATTCACTAGGGAGAAAGAAGAAGAGGCAAAAGCCATCCGCTTGGAAGCGAAAGTAGAAGAGCGGACTCTACTGGAGAGGGTAAAGGCCGGTTCATCTATCAATGGTCTCTCCGAGGAGGCACTGCACAAATTTGTCAGCATGTCAAATCTCCCGTATTCATACCCGTCGGCGGAGTTCAACGAGTGGGCAACCGACTATGGCTTGCTGGAGAAGGGCTCTGATGTGGGTGATTCAAAGCCAACAGGGCTGGGAATGATGCTGTTTGGCAAACGTCCTTCACTTCTTTATCCTCAAGCTGTGTTCAAGATAGAAATTCGATATGACACTGGTGAGCCGGAGATCCGTGACTTTGAAGATCCCCTCGTGTTCCAACTGCCGCGTATTATCGAGTATATTAAGGATAAAGCATTGAAGCTGACAATTGACAGGTCGCGCGGTGAACGTGTTGAAGTTCCAGACTTTCCAGTAGATGTCATACGTGAGACGGTTGGCAATGCAATCGTCCATCGTGATTACAATATTGAAGGAGCGACGAACTATCTCTACATCGATACCGAGAAAATCATTGTTCGAAGTCCGGGGGGCGTTGCTCCACCTCTTACAATTGATGACTTGAAACAGTTAAGGGCATCGTGGCACAGCCGCAATCCAAAGATTATGTATGTATTCAATCAAATGAAACTCGCTGAACAGAGGGGTAAGGGTATAAATACAATGAAGCAATTGCCTTCGCTTGGATTCCCGCTCCCCACGTTTGAGATGCAAGCCGATAACCTTGTTGTTACCTTTGCCAGAACTCCAACGGCATTTGGCAAAGCGGGGTTGTCGGAGCAAGAATACAAGGAATGGTTGTATATTCAAGCACATGAGTCAGTTACCCGGGTACAGTTCGCCAAGCAATTTGGGCTGCCTGACCGGACGGCAAAAGCGCATCTCGCTAAACTTGTGAATTTGGGCAAGGTGGAACAAGTTGGCCAAGGAAAGGCTACCAAGTATATATTTAGCAAAGGTTAATGACCAGTTTATGCCTGAATCACAGGTTCATAGGTATCTTTTTCCCGATTCGGGCAACAATACGGGCATACGTTGCCCGTATTTTGGATCAAATAAGGAAGCCTCTTCAAATCACTAAGGTAATAAAGCATTATGGACTGTATAGGTCCACCAAATCGAGCCAAAATACGCCCTGATATGGCGTGAATGACAGTAGGCATAAAATCAATCAAACAGATCGGGCAGAAATACGGGCAATTATTGCCTGTAATCGAGGATGTATATAATTGTAATCAGGGATTGCCAATATTCGAGCGGGTAAGCAGGCGAAGGATAATATCCGCCAACCTTCTTCGCCTATCACAGCATATACGGCTCACTTCGTTCGCCCAAATTCCTCTTAGGGGAACTTCGTGGATATTGGTGTCAGTTCATCGTACGTGGATATTGGTGTCAGTTCATCGTAACTCCTTATATAACATGAGGTTAGAGAGAGAATTTTTTTCTTGACAAAATGCCATTTTTGTGGTATGATATACAATATGGGGAGATTGCCAAGGGTTATTTTTTCAGGACTTATCTACCATGTAGTGAATAGAGGTAATAATCGGCAGTATGTCTTTGAAGACGATGTCGA
>JGI24025J20009_10003800_pt1 | contig 10154 bp, 7 predicted proteins | sample Cruoilmetagenom3_FD_20009 | JGI IMG/M metagenome (IMG submission 20009) | reverse complement strand
GCATAGATAATAACCATAACCGGAGTCATAAAGGCGGCAATAGCATGAGCAGATACGAATGCACCCAAGATAGACATAGAGATAGCAATTACAAAAAGGGGGAATTTAAATCCCTTTACCCATCCTAAAATCCAACTGGCTAAACGTTTGTGCAGACCAACTTCGGTTACTACCACCCCCATAGCCAAAACACCTAAAAGAAAAAGAGGGGCATCACCACAGAAGGTCTTGCCTATCTCTGCCTTGGGAAGCAAGTAAAAAAAATAAGCCAGAAAAGGCATAAGGATACCAACTAATCCTATAGGTAGTGCTTCGGTAGTAAAAAATATGGTAGCCATAGGAATTATCCCTAAAACCAATTTTGCCTTCCAGGCAGCTTGAGAAATATTACTGGCAACCCCAGTTTTTATCATATTATCAGCAAAACCATATTCTTGGACAACTTTTTTTAGACTTTCAGGAACAGGAAGAACAAAAGCAATAAATGTAAAAATGGCGACTCCTATGAATAACCAGAGCATCTTGCTATCCATACAAAGTTTATTGTAATTTTTAATAGGCAATTCTTGATTCATCTATTCTCCTCAAATGATTGTTTCTTTAACTATAATTTTTTAAATAAATTCTTGGCCTAAATAAGGTCTTTTGGCTTTATAATTCAATTACTAAAATCTCCTCTCTTTATTTTCTCAATGATATTATTAAATCTATCTATTGTATATCGGAAAAATTCTTGATAAACAGGACATAAAATATTTAATCGTGGTTTTCCATCAATACAAGGCTCACGCCAACGACGACAACCTCCTCGACATAGGCTAAACCAGGGACATTCTCGACAAATCGGGTCAACATAAATTGATGATTGCACAAATTGCTGTGCCACCGAAGAATTTAATAGTTGAGAAAAGGAGTGATCCTTTATATTTCCCAAATACCATTGATCAATAACATAGAAATCACAGGGATAAACACCACCATTGGCCTCTATGATAAATTGACAGGTACACTGACCCGACATTCCACAAGCTTCGGGAGGGTATCCCATTAATAATTGAAGAAGATTATCAAAATAACGGATGCTAATTATATCGTCATTCATTATATCTACATACCATAGGTCAAAAAGCGTTTTCAAAAAATAACTGTATTTTTCCGGAGTTAAAGAAAAATGGTATCCTCCTGGCTCTTCGTCTAAAGGATCTAAGCAAGGTATAAATTGTAAATATATAAAATTTTTATTCTTGAAAAAATTATAGATTTTATGAATGTGGCGAGCTACTTGAGCGGTAACTACAGTTAATATATTATATTTAACATTATATTGATCAAATAAATGAATCGCTTTGATAATTTTTTGAAAGGTTCCTTCTCCCTGATTATCCACTCTATATAAATCATGAATTTTTTTTGGACCATCTAAGGAAATACCGACAAGAAAATTATTTTGCGCAAAAAAATTAGCCCATTCTCTGTCTATGTCTAATCCGTTTGTCTGGATAGCATTATTAATTTTAATTTTCTTTTGATTGTATTTTTGTTCATATTCTAGTAATTTTTTGTAAAAATCTATACCTACAAGAGTAGGTTCACCTCCTTGAAAGGCAAAAGTACATTCTTCCTCTACTTCTTTTAAAGCCTTTTGCACTATTATTTCTAATAATTTAAAATTCATAAATCCATATGACTTTTGTATTCTTTTATTTGAAATATCATAATAAAAGCAGTATTCACATTGCATGTTACAATTACCAGAGGAAGGTTTTATCATTATACTCAACGATTTAATCATATAAATACCTTTTCTACTATTTCTTGTTTTATTTTCAATTATACTAAATCAGCAACTAGTGTTTATAATTTATTCTAAAATAAATTTATTATTTTATCCAGAATAAGATCAATAACTTTATAATTAAAAGATACTTATAAAAATTAATTAAGAAAAGCTACCATAATAAATCGATTATTCTTTTTGTTATATCATTAAAATATCCTCTATATCAGAACTTCCGAAGATTTTGAATAGATTTATTAATTTTTATTTGTCATACAACCACTAACTATTTAATTCCTAGAACAACGAGTTAGTAATTTTCCCTCATGCGAAAATCGAAGGGTTTTTGTGAAAGAAATTACTTTAGCATTGTTTTTCCCCTCAATATCTTTTACCAATGAAGTAGAAACTAAAACATTATCTAAATGAAGGGTCGAACGAATAATACAAAGACGTACTTTCTCTTCTTCCGCTTCCCAGCATGTAGCTATACAAGCCTTAATCACCGATAATTCATCCGGTAAAACAATTGGTATTCTCACTTTTTCAATCACTGTTGCCGTAATTGAATTCATATACATATCATATAAATTGATCTGCCGCGTTAATGATAGTGGTATATAATCAGCTACTCCTATGCCCTGACCATTTCCGTGAGAAGCAGGGGTCAACGAAAAAACTCCAATTTTATGAATAAAGGGTGTAGAAGGATTAGGAATTCCTCGAATATCGGTTCTTCCAGTTACTGCGTAATCCATTCCCATTCCACTTATATCTTTTCCAATTTCTTCCACAACTAAAACATCTAATTGCGAAAAAGGTAGCTTGGCTAAATTGCTTTTTGCCAATTTTAATAATCTTTCATCAGTTGATAGGAATTTGTCAGGTTCAACCCCTTCAATGATACAAAGCTCTTCGTTAGCATTTTCAACTAAAGCAATACCATAAACAATCGGACTTTTTCTGATCGCAATTCGAGCCAATTCAGGTAAAACTTCAGCCAATCCTTTAGGTCCTAACTTATGGACATTACGAGCTCCTTGATCTTTGCCCAAACCAACAGCAACCATTTTTGTTAGGCCACTCTCTATCGGTCTAGGAAAACTTGTATGAGATTTGACTCTATTTACTACAATCACTGCATCAGATTCTGCAGCTTTTTTGTCAAATTTACAGGAAATACCATATTTCGTCTTTCCATAGTCAACTACTTCCATGCTAGCTTTAATTGGCGCATTAATTTTATCCTCTTCAATTCCTAAGTCTCGTAAGATCTGTGCCTGAACTTCTGCGCTTGCTCCTCCATGACTCCCCATTGCAGGTACAATGAAGCAATCATGCCCTCTGGATTTTAACCAATCTACTATTACAGAAATTACTTCCCCAATTTGTGCAATACCTCGGCTTCCAGCCGCGATGGCTATAGTAGAACCTTTTGGAAGTTTATTTATCCTTTTAGATTGGATAAGGGCACTTTCTATGCTTTTAGTAATATTTTTAATAGCAGTTTTTTGGGGATGATACAATTTTACTTGACGAACTAAGGGAATCTTTACATTTTTTAAGTGAGGTAAATTAATTACTGGAAATTTTGGGTAATAATTATTTTTTTTCATCACAGTATATACTTTTTTCCTTTTTACGATCTTTAGCCTTTTGATATAAAGTCCAAATCAAAGTAATCACAGCAACTATAATAAAAACTAAAGATAATGGTCGAGTAAAAAACGGAATTATGGACCCTCCAGAAGACATCAAACTCGAACGTAGATTCTGTTCTGCAATCCGACTAAGAATAAAACCAATAATAAAAGGAGCTAAGGGCATGTCAGCTTTTTCTAAAACAAAACCAAGTAAACCAAATCCAAACATTACCCATACATCAAAAATACGATTATTTAAAGCAAAACTTCCAATAACACAAAAAGTTAAAATTACAGGCAATAATAATGATTTTGGAATTTCAATTATTTTAGAAATTGTCATACTAGTCCCCAGCATCATAAGAAACATAATAATATTCGCTATTAAAGCTGTAGCCATAATACTATAGACAAGTTCTTGATTATTTGTAAAAAGCAATGGTCCTGGGGTTATATCATGCAAAATAAAAGCACCCAATAATATAGCAGTAATTATACTACCTGGAATTCCTAAAGCAATTAATGGAATGATAGCTCCATTAATTGTTGCATTATTGGCAGTTTCAGAAGCAATAATTCCATCTTCCGATCCAGAACCAAATTCATCTGGATTTTTCGATGCATTTTTTGCTACCCAATAAGCTATAATCGATCCAATATTTGCACCAATAGCTGGTAAAATTCCCACCCAAGTACCTATTAATGCAGAACGTAAAAAATTCCAAGATTTTTCTTTGATATCTCGTAAAGAAAGAAACATCTCTTTAAATGTAAGAGGAATTTTTTTGAATTTTAATTCAATTTCAATAACATTATTAATAACCTGACTAATTCCAAATAAACCAATCAATACAGGAAGAAGACTAAAACCTCCAATCATTTCATCTATACCAAAATTAAGTCGCATACAACCAAGGATAGGATCAACTCCAGGCATAGCAAATAAAAGACCCATAAAACCAGAGAGCAAAGCTCTTATAATTGAACCTTGGCCTACGGCTGCAATCAATACCAAAGCCATTAAAACGAGGGAAAATAGTTCAAACGTACTAAATTTAAGAGCAAACCTTGCCATAGGGGGGGTTAATAAAACTAAAAAAACCCATGCAATCATCCCCCCAATAAAAGAAGAAGTAATCCCAATACCGATAGCTCTTCCGGGTTTCCCTTTTTTTGCCATAGGATATCCATCAAAAGTTGTAACGACAGAGGCAGGGGTACCAGGAATTCGTAAAAGAGTTGCCGTAATAAGTCCTCCACTAATTGCACCAACATACATAGACACTAATAATATGAGTGCATTTGTACTTTTCATATAAAATGTTAAAGGCAAAGTTAGACTAATTAACATAGTTCCTGTCAAGCCAGGAATAGCCCCAACTATAATACCTAAAAAAACGCCAATTAAAATATAAAACATAGGTAAAAGTGAAAATAATTCTAAAATTGCATGAATCAACATCTAAATCTCTCCTTCTTTATAAAAAAACACACTGCTAGATAAAAAATGAAGATATTAAAATTTAAAATATTGCTTAAAATAAGTCGATAATAAATATCTTTGTAAATATATAATATACACCAATTCCTAAAGCAAAAGCATTAATAAATAAAACAATTAAAAAATTAATCCATTTCCCTTTTTTCTCTCTTCTAAACATTAAAAATCCTAATATTAATATAAATAATGGAGTTAGCATGTAATATCGTATAATTCGAAGACTCATAATACTTATATAAGTAAACGTAATCAAGACGACTAAAAATGCCAGTTTAGGCCTTTTAACAAAATCGCCTTTAGGTTTTAAACTTGAAGATTCTTTACTTTCTTTTGCTCTATCTATTCTTAATTGAGCTGATCTTTTCTTTAGACCCTCAATAAAAACAATTACAGCACATATACATAAAAATATACTTAATACTTTAGGTAAAAAACTAGTTCCAACAATTTCATAAGTTGATTTTGGAAGTAGTGTACTTTCTTTAAAAATAAATAGACAAACAATAAATAATATTACAGAAAAAATTATATCCATTTGATATGTGGATTTTTTTTCATTTTGTATCATATTGTCCTCTTTCTTTTTAAACATAATTTAAATTTATTTAAAACAGTTACTCTCAGTATGCCCGTGACACTTTAAAGTAATTCAAGGTTCACCTGCCTAAATCCTGAATTTACTTTTATCTACAGATACGCCCGCGGTATCCCGCCCTTTATGTAAATAAAATTAATTCAACCATTACTTTGTTACGGATTTTTTCAAATTATATTTATCAGCAATGTACATAATTTTTTCGCCTTCTTCTTGAATATGTTTTATTAATTCTTCGCCCCTTAAGAAAGAAGGAACCATTACTTTGGCTAACATCTTTCCCCTAATTTCAGGCAGTTGCATAGTTTTTTCTAAAGCATCGGCGAAATATTCAACCCTATCCTTAGGAGTACCTTTTGGCATAAAGAACCAATAGCTTACCGCCTGCTCAACGTCTAACCCTTGCTCTTTAGCAGTTGGTGCATTCTCTAATCCTGCTAATCTCTCAGGAGCATAAACAGCAAGAAGACGCATTTCCCCTGAATCATAATATCCCTTTGCCTCCATGGTTCCCATAAGAGTTGCATCTACATGGCCTCCTAAAACACTTGCAATACGCTGAGCACCATCTCCTATATGCACTAATCTAAAAGCAGCATCTCCACCTAATCTATCCTGAAGTGCAAGGCTGGTAAAATGGGTAATAGCTCCAATATTTGTAGCTTCCTTAACAGTGTTAGGTTTTTCTTTTACATCTGTGAGAAACTCATTTAAATTTTTATATTTTGAATTTGCTCCAGTTACTTCAACTAAATAGTATGTTCCCGTTTGGGCAACTGGTTCAAAATCAAAAGGACCAAAATCAGCATTACCTAAAGCCTTATTTGTCCAAATATTAACAATATTTATTAATACGGTATATCCATCAGGTTCTGCATTTAGAACTTCTCTGCTTCCAATAACACTCGCAGCACCACCCATATTAATAATTACCAATGGCTGTGGTAAAAATTTTTCCAGCCCTTTTTGTATTAATCTTGCATTGCTATCAGTTCCACCTCCAGCATTATAAGGTACAATTAATTTTATCGGTTTAGAAGGATAATCGCTGGCAAATATAGCGCTGACAAAAATAAGACTACTAAAAAACAAAACACATAAAACACAAATACCTTTTCTCCAAAAATTACTTTTTATTCTGTTCATAAAATAATCTCCTTTTACTTTTTACTTTTTAAGTGGTTGGGACAACCACGGGCATAATTATTTTATTATAATTTTATTCATCGGCTTGATGTAAAATATCAATCCTATTAAGATATGCCATTAAATAAATTTGCTTTATATTTTAGGTATAAAATCACATTACGAAATTAATATACACCTGTTCTAAGTATTCCAGTGTCACTAGTATTAAGATATGCACTAAAAGCCTTATATACTAAATCAGCTTTTAAATCTTTGTATTCTAAATTATCCCAAAGATTGTTAAATTCTCCAGGGTCTTCTTTTAAATCATATATTTCTCCAATTTTTCCACTAGTACGTCCTTGATAAATGGCTATTTTATATCTTCCATCATAATACATAAAACCATGAGTTTGATCTTTCATTAAATCCCCACCTATCGTCCCTTGATATTCAGAAATTACATAAGGTTTATGATAAGAGCAGTCTTTTTCACCAATTAATATAGGAAAGAGTGATTTACCTTGCATGTAATATGGAATCTCTAATCCAGCAGCATCTAAAAGTGTTGGTGCTAAATCAACTAATTCTACCAAAGCTGAACTTCTGACATTTTTAATAGCTTTAGCCGGCCAGGAAATTATAAGAGGAATATGAACAAGGCTCTCAAAAAATCGGCATCCCTTATAAATTAATCCATGGTCTCCCAAGAGTTCACCATGATCAGCATGAAAAATAATAATTGTATTTTTATACTGACCAGTTTCTTTTAATATTTTAATAATTTGGCCTATTGAATTATCAATCTTCTCAATCATAGCATAGTAACAAGCTTTAACATATCTCGGATTATAATCATTGGGAGGTATTGATCCCATATCACCTCGAGGAACATTTTTAGTAGTATCATTTTTAGCTAAAGCTTTATACGGATTAATTGCATCTCTTGTTTGCTGATCTATTTCACGAAAGCTTTTCTGTCTTTCTATATCATTCTCTTTAAAAAGAGGATAAGGCAAATCTTCTACGTTGTATCGATCCAGATATTCTTTAGGAGGATCAAAAGGAGGATGAGGATCAAATGGGTTAATACTTAATAACCAAGGTTCATTTCGTTTTTGTTTTATAAATTCTATAGCCATCTCTGTACACCAAGTTGTTTGGTGAAGTTCATCTGGTACACCTGGCCCAACACTTCCAGAAAGTCCTCCATATAATTCCTTAGGGTCAACTCCCTTAACTTCCTTAAGCCAATCTGCATAGGCATGCCCATGTGGATAATCGGGATTAGGATGATGACTCCATTTGAAAAATCGATAACCATCATTCTTCGGCCTTTTTTCCAAAATATCACCTCGTGAAAGGTGTAATTTACCTACTAAACCACAATCATAGCCAGCATCAGCTAATAACTTAGTAACTAATACTTCGTTTCCCGGAAAATGGTCATTACCATTTTGTTTTACATGGTGTGATGCTGGATAACGACCTGTAAGGAAGGTTGCTCTACTAGGAGTACAAATTGGACATTGCGTATAAGTATTTTCAAATGCTACTCCTTGTTTCGCTTGGCAATCAAGATTTGGAGTATTAATATAAGGATTACCAAGAGCGTGAATTGTATCATGACGTTGTTGTTCTGTGCATATCCACAAAATATTAGGCTTTTCCTTCATTTTATTTTAACCTCCTTAGTAAAATATTTATTATTACTACTTATTTAATTTATTTTTTAAAATTATTGTAGAATTTTTTATTTAAATTTTGTATTTTTTCAACCTTAGAGATTCTTTCTAATGCAATAGTTAAATGTCTTTCCATATAAATAGCTGCTATTTGAGTGTCTTTTTCAATAATTGCATCTAATATTTTTTTATGTATCTTTAACGCTCCAGTTGGAGGCCCTTTACGATATGCTATCTTTTCTTGATGATATTCAAATAAATCAAAAAGTATATTATTTAACTTCTTATACATTTTATTTTTTGTTCCATCAGCAATTGCTTTATGAAATTGCGCATCTAAATGTACAAATTTATCTATGTTATTGGTATTCGAAACCATCTTGTTATAAATATTTGTTAGTTTCTTTATATCTGTATAATCTCGTCTCTCAGCACATAGCTTTGTGGAGCCAACATCAAGAGCTCGTCTTAATTCTAAAATTTCAACTGTACTGTTCTTATCTATTTCTAAAATAATGGACGGAATCAAAGAATTAAAAGAAATTGATGGATCTAATTGTTTTACAAAGGTTCCTTGCCCTTGTCTTTTTTCTAGTATATCTAATGCTATCATTTTTTCTATAGCTTCTCTTACTGATACTCTAGCTACTCCAAATTCTCTTGCTAATTCATTTTCAGAAGCTATTTTCGACATAGGTTTCCATGTACCATTCATAATCTTATGCTGTATTTCTCTGTAAATAACTTCACTTAGTTTTAATTTTTTCTTCATTTTGAACTTTCTTCTTTTAACATGCAATTATTTTTTTATTAAAAAGCTTTTAGTTTATATTATAGCAGTAATTTTCATAAACTTATCTGGATGTTCAGATTGCTGAATAAGCGCTTCAGGTAATTTTTCCATTGTAACAGTTTTGGTAATTAAAGCTTTTACATTTATCTTGCCTTCTGCAATTAATTTTATTGATTCGGGAAATTCCGGTCCACCGTTTCTTGAACCTCTTATATCTAATTCTTTTTTGGTAAATAATGCAGTAGGCATTAGTGTTTCTTCTTTAGGCCATCCAACAAAAGCGATTCTACCTGCATATGAAACGTAATCGATAGAACTTCTTATCGCTGCTGAAGACCCAGAAGCCTCAATGACTGCTTCGGCCATTCTTCCCTTTGTAATATCTTTAACCATGTCTAGCGGATTTTGTTTTTTTAAGTTACAAATATATTTAACACCCAATTTAGTTGCCAGATGAAGTCTTTCTTTTACAAGATCAATTAAAATCGGTATAGCACCTTTATATATAGTTGCTTGTGCAATTAAAATACCAATGGGACCAGAACCGGTTATTACAACATATTCACCTTCTTTTAATCTTATTCTGTTTAGTGAATGAAGTGCAATAACCAAGGGTTCAATCATTGGAGATTGTTCCCATGGTATATTTTTAGGTATTTTATGAACCAGTTTTCTATCATGAGAAAAATATTCAGTAAAACCACCATCTACATGTACACCAACTACTTTTAAATTTTCACAACAATTTGTTCTATTTATACTGCAAGGATAACATTTTCCACAATATTTGTATGGTTCTATAATTATTCTATCACCAATTTTTAGATTTTTTTCTCCTTCAGGAATTTCTAACAACTCCCCAGCAATTTCATGCCCAATAATTCTAGGATATGTAACTAAAGGATTAATACCTTTATACGCTGCAACATCGGAACCGCAAATTCCAACCGATTTAACTTTAACCAATACTTCATCCTGTTTTCTTTTTGGATATTGGACTTCTTTAATCATTATATCCTTCGGTGCTCTCAA
>JGI24025J20009_10003798_pt1 | contig 10159 bp, 10 predicted proteins | sample Cruoilmetagenom3_FD_20009 | JGI IMG/M metagenome (IMG submission 20009) | reverse complement strand
AAGCTAAAATCTAACAGCTAATCGCACAAGTCATATTTTTTGAGGTATATTACCCCTAAAAATGTAAACTACTTTTGGCTTGATATGAAGGATGCCAAATTTTATCACTGTTTTCCGCCAGTTCCTTTGCAGACCTGGATGTTCTATGAGCGGCAATGAGCCATCCTTCTTCAGTTTGATGTTGCTTTACAGCCGCTTCAACCCTTTTTATGTCCTCAGGTTCAGCCTGGTTTTCAATAAACCTTACAAGGATGCTGTCAAATCCGCGCCGGGTTGAAATTCTTATAATCCATTCACAATACTCATCCGTGCAGATGTCATGGCCTCCAAAACTATACCCCAGGGTCTGAAACCAGGTTTTCAATTGTTCAGGACGCCCGCCCTGTATCATTTCAATCTGCTTGGCCCGGATTATATTCAGATCACTTTCCTTTATAACCTGCAGGATCTCGTCAAGCTTATGTTCCCTCCTGACCTCAGCCGGGGTCCGGGTGCGGTCCACCATCTCATTAAATACAAGGGTGAACCTGGCGAATTCAAGACGCGGATCAATATCTTCATCACGTAAATCGTCTCCGATCATGTTCCATTTAATCAGGGTTGCAGCCTCATTATGCAGGATCGCGAGGTCATTATTATCAAAAGAATTCCTAAAGGCCTTACGGATATCTTCATGCTTGAAGAAATCAAGAATAGATTTTTTCGGCTGTTCAACACCATATTCGACCAATGCATGCACATATACGGAATCAAAATCCGGCTCTGGTTTACCGGGCTTGAGCCCAACGGCCTTAAAAAGCTTCATAACCTTATGATTCCTGGGCATGGAGGCCCATGCTTTCCCAGCCGCCATTTCTCCAATTTTACCAATGATATTTGTGATTAACCCTTCAAGAATTACCATTTTAACATCTCCGAGAGCTCGACACCTCGTCTCATATTTTTTCTTCTTTCGATTTAATCAGACTCATGGAATCAACTCATGGCCCTCCGCTGCAATCCGGTCGCTCATATGCCGCCTGCTCCGCTTCGGCGGCTATTCCGCTCCCTTCCCTCCGCTGCGGGCCGAATGCCAAGGGTCCAAGAACTCAAGGGCCAAGGGAAACAGACTTGGAGAAGCGGAAGCCAAGGTAGTCACTGCGGTCGTAGGGCGGGAAGCCGCGACGAATCGCCGACCGGCAGAGGTGCGCGCCGCCGCCCCAACTGCCGCCGCGGATTACCCGGATAGAACTCCTTGGGCTATCGATCCAGGCACTTCCGTCACTCGGTCCACCATTGTAATTATCGTGCTTGCCATCCTCAACCCACTCCCAGACATTTCCGTGCATATCATACAGACCGAAGCTGTTCGGCTCCTTTTCACCCACAGGATGGAGCCGGTGAGCTGAATTTTTGTCATACCAGCCCGCACGGTCAAGGTCTTCTTCCTTGTCACCCGGATAATACCTGGTTTGTGTGTTTGCCCTGCATGCATATTCCCACTCCGCTTCAGTGGACAGGCGCAGACCGGCCCATTCAGCGTATTTCTTTGCGTCATCCCAACTCACTCCCACAACTGGCTGCCTGGGCTGGTTATACTGCCTGTGGGCCCAGTATCTCGGTTCCGGCACATCCGGGTTATTTTTCAGAAACAGGCCATACTCCTCATTGGTCACCGGATACCGGCCAATGTAAAAATCAGGGACAGTCACCTTGTGCAAAGGCCCCTCGTCGCTAAAACGCTCTGCTTCCGATTCAGGCGAGCCCATCATGAATACCCATCCAGGAATCCTGATCAGTTCGTAGCCTCCCTGTTCGGCTGTGAAAACATCCAGGAGAGCCTGTTCAGCCCGGCCCTTGATCCGTTGACGGATTTCAGGATAGGGATGTCGCTCAAGTATTGAATTAAGACCGTTTACTGCTGATGGGTCCAGACGTTCCAGGACGCGGAGTGCTACAAACTGCCGTTTCCAAAGTCCTGTGTCATTCCCAGGATCAATCTGCAAAAGTTCCAAAAAAGGCAGAGATGATTTCTCGGCTGCGTCGTCCAGGCATGCCTCCACCAGATTTGAATGACTTGCCTCGCCAAAGGCAGGTTGCTTTACCACCTCGCTCGCGCATGTAGGGAATAAAACGAGACGGGTCCTCAAGGGCAAGCATAAGCAATCCAACCTCCTGCCACCATGATTCACCGAAGCTCAGTGCAAGCTCTTGCAGAACAGCCGGATCTTCAAACGACCGGCTCCTGATCTCCCGCGCGGCCAGGTATTCCTGAAAACCAAGGTGCATAAAGCCATAGTGTTCCTGATCCCAGCCTGTCAGAAGGCCGCTGTCGTCGCGGATAGTGCGGAGGAAATCCTCAGTTGTGCCTTCCTTCCAGTCCACGGCTTTCAGAACAGGCTCAATATGAGGCTTAAGTTCCTCGGCCGTTGCCTGGGTCCTTCCCTCCTCTGAATGCAGCCAAAATGCCGCGGGCTGCAGGGCCCTGCAGCCATCGCGGGCGGTTACGCCCACCTTGAGCCCCTTTGCCTCCCGCCAGTGTTCCAGGAGCACGTCGATACACTCCTCGTAAAGCCGGGCCCGCTTGCGCGGCAGGCTACCCCTATGCCGGTGCACAAGACAGATATTTGTGAGCAGCAGGGGGTTGCGGGTAAGCTCAAATACTCGGCGTGCCCGGAAGTCAGGCTCCTGAAGGCGCTTGACCAGATTGTCCGCCTTTTCCGCGGCAATGGACTCGGCCAGCTTAGGGTCTTTTGCCAGGCCCTTTTCCACGACCCTATACCAGTTGTGGACAAATCGCTCGACCTGGTCCTCTGTAAGGGGCCGCACGTGCATCTCGAGAAAACCCTCACTGAGGCGTACTGTGGGACTGTACCCTGCGAAACGGCAGGTGATCGCGAACCGGCAGTCAGGATAAAAACGCAGGGCCTCCACAATCCATTTGGCCACCTGTTCACGATGGGAGAGATCCGCCACTTCATCCAGTCCGTCCAGCAGGAAAAGGAGATTGCCGCGTTTAAGCAACTGCTCGCCAAAACCTTTTGGGGTTTTATAGTGAGGGCTGTCAAACTGGCACTGAATAAAAGCGTCCAGGCCCTGATCAAGATTCTTGAGTTCCCTCAAAGGCAGGAACACCGGCAGCATTCCTGCTGGAAGATGCAAGGTCTCGGGGCCTTTATGCAGACACCACAGCAGCAGCCTTTTCAAGTGCGTGGTCTTGCCTGACCCTGGATCTCCCAGAATGACAAGGCCTTTTTGCCCGCGTTGTTCGGATTGGCGAAAGGCCTCAAGGAGCGAGATCTCAAGGCATGAGTCACTGCGCCTCAGATATTCCTCGGCATGGTCCGCACCGAGAAACCGCTTCCCATCCACTCCACTCAAGTCCAGCATGGCGCGCAGAGGAACGAAAATGTCCTCTATGTCTATGCTTACCTTGAGCTGAGTGACAAAACCAGCCACAGGCAAGGTTGAGTGCAGGGCCTCTGCCTTCTGGCAATAGGTCTTGATTTCCTGATCCAGTTCCGGGTAGCGCAGGGGTGCTGGTCCGGATACTGCATAGGGTTCAGGAGCCGGTTCCCCGCCTCTCCCTATTTCGCATTTCTCCCGCCACTCGTTCAGTGCAGCAAGCACCTTTGCCTGTAACGTGGTTTCATTGAAATATGCAGGCATCTGGTCTTTGGAAAACCGCTTTTTAAAGGCTTCCAGTTTTTCCTGTTTCTTCCACCTGTCCGGACCAGGATCATAGTCCTTGTCCTGGTACACCGGTAGCAACGGGTCAATCAGGAACATCAGTCTCTCTGCGGCTGCGTCATATTCCATTTCTGTAATGGATTTTTCATGCCCCTCCGGCTCCCACCCGTAGCGCCAGGCAATGACGCCCACCAGGAGGTCCGCTTCCCTGGCATAACGCAGGCATTCTTCCACCGTGGGGCTGGTGCTCGCAGTAAATATCTCCATCCCGTGCCAGACCATCCCGGCCATGGTTATGGCGTCCTGTACTATTCTCCGCCTCGCTTTGTTATCAAGATATGTGCTCGAAACAAAAACCTTGTAGGCCTTTTGAGCGAATTTCTTGTCGGTTTCAGAGATCATATTTTCTGAAGAGGCCATTTTTTCGGCTCCTGTTCTTAATATTCTATTATGTACACCAAAATCTGGATAGGTGGTTAATACAATTTTTTATTCAATCTGGGACTTCATACTATAGTCTGTAGATTTATAGTCTGCATTCGAACACATATCATGTTTGATGAAGAAAAACACTTCAAAAGGCTCGGAAGACAGGCCTATTACCAAGTCGTTTGGCCAGGTTCTCCAGCAACTTCGCCGAGACCGTAAATTTTCTCAAGAAGAACTTGGGTTTGCCAGCGGGTATCACCGCACATACATAAGTCTGCTTGAACGGGGACATAAAAGCCCGTCTCTTCGCACCATTTTTGAATTAGCCAAAGCGTTAAAGGTGGAGCCGTCCGAGATGATTGAGCGAGTTCAGTCTCTTGCCACCTATCATTCCAAAAGCAGACATAAAATCAACTCAGTTTAGTATGAAAATCGTCCGAATAGAGCCAATAATCGACGCAGGGGCATTCTCCCACTCTCATGAATGGAGAGAGATCGAGGGACACATCGTCCAGGCAATTAAGTCGGTCGAATGGCCTCCGGGGTCTGGTTCTTTTACGCTCTACGATGAACCTGGCAAAAAGCGTGGCCGGGGTAGCGGTGTCAAACCCATAAAAGAGGCTTGTATGCACAAGTTGAAATTTCTGGGTTGGCAGTTAGAAACACCTGTTGACATAGCAACAGTCAGAAGACCAGGACCGATGGATGCTACTCGTCCGGTCGGTGACCGCCTCTTCTGTGTTGAGTGGGAAACAGGAAATGTATCATCCAGCCATCGTGCGATAAACAAAATGGCGTTGGGTATTTTGAAGAAAATACTGATCGGTGGAGCCTTGATTGTGCCTACCAGAGAAATGTATAAATATCTCACGGATAGGATCGGCAATTTTCCTGAAATTGAACCTTACTTTCCTTTATGGAGAGCCCTTCATATTGACGAAGGTTTGCTAGTCGTCATAGCTATAGAACACGATGCGGTCAGTCAGGATGTGCCACGGATAAAAAAAGGTACTGACGGAAGGGCTCTTAAGTAAAGCCTCAGTTCCGACAGAGCATCAAAATGTATTCACGCCGCATCGTATTGTAAATACCCGTGATGGGTCGGCTCATCATTTTTACTAGTTGGAAACCATGTTTTGAGCTCAAATCGGTTAGCATTTCATGAAGGCCGCGAACCTCTTTTGGAGATACTCCCATGGCTTTTCCTATTTGGTTGTTATTTGTCCCAACAATGATTGTACACAGACGACCTCGGCGTAAAACCCGTGCACATTCTGAGAGCACCTTGTCCATGTCCTGCTGATAGAGTTCAAATTTCTCAGACAACTTATGTCCACGAAGGCCCACCATATCCTTACGAATGTCATCAGTTGCGACTCCGAGAAAATTCAAATGGAAAGAATCGTTTTTCAGGTAATCAATGGCAAAACTGTATGGGGGAGAAAAAATTATACCATCCACACTTGCGTCCTCAAGTGAAAGGGCCCTGGCATCACCTTCAAGAGCTTTCGCAGGGGCAAGATCCAATTCTACGTTATTAAGAACATTCTGGATCTTTTCTGTAACAAACAGATACCGCTCAAGTATAGCCTTAAACTGATCAAACGGCGACTTGCGGCGACTTCTTTCGGAATACCCGGCACTATCCAGGTAAGCCAGCAATAGGAGATTATAAGTGTCGCGAGTTTCCCGCTCCTTTCCTGTTAGCTGAGGTCTGTTTTTCTTAGTTTCATATTCAGCACCCGGCTCCATTACCGCCATAATGCCCCTGGATGTCGGAGTTTTGCAGGTTTTGATACCAGGATGCGGTTTGCCAACCTGTTTTTGAAAGTATGCAAATACCTCTTCACAATTCTCGAGCGCCTTACGTGCTCGGGACAAAGACATTGTAAGTGCATCGATCTTCGTCTGAGCCATGAATCTACAGAACGGACTCAAGTCTATGCCGATCGATCCTATTCCCATCAAACACGCCTCGACAAGTACAGTGCCAGAACCCATCATAGGGTCCAAGACCGTATGGCCTGGCTTAAGCCCCATAACATTTATGATGCCTTTGATCATTTGAGGATGAAATTTACCCCGGTAAGGAAAGAGGCCATGGGTTGCATAGCCGGTTCTGAATAGATTTCTTTCGAAAAAGGACTTCAGCCTATATGACGAATGCTCAGGAAGCTTCAACGATTCACCAGTGCACATAAGGAAGTGGCGAGTGTAGGTGTCACCTATCCGGGCAAAATATGCTGCATTTCGTATGAGTTCTTCGTCGGCAAGGAGGTGGTTTTCATAGAACGCGAGTTCTAATTCATAAACGTCATCCAGATTCGGCACGAGTTGCCGTTCAACAGGAAACAATTGTTTGGATAAATCTTGTGAGAGGACATCAAGGACGCTAGCCGGAGTCACATTCAACCTCATTTCAATCTTCGACGTAATCTTCTGACTTGTGAAGACTCAGTTCTCGGTTCTCCAAACGTTCGATGATGACTTCGCAGCTTTCCAATTCGATTCCGATCCAATGGCGGTTGGTCCGTTCACATATGTCATATGTGGTTCCGCTACCTCCGAAAGGATCTAAGACAATGTCATGCTCTTTCGTCGAAAGCTGAATAACACGATATAGAAGCTTAGTGGATAGTTGGTTGGCCGTCCTCTTCTTGCTCTTAAATTTCCAATGTCTGACTGGCGGGATGTCATTCCAAACATCCGTGAGGTTAACGCCTTTCGGGTTCATGGCGTTTCTGTGTCCGCCATAATCCTTAAGTTCCCCTCCACAATGGCGACATCTTTCAATGGGTGTTCGAATTTTTCGGAAGGTCTTTGGTTTTCCCTTAGTGAAATAAAGCAAACTATAATGCGACGGGTAAAGGCGTCCCGGAATAGGCAGACCTAACTTAATGTTAATCGCTATCGAATGACGAAATAACAGGCCCATTTCCATCAAATAATTGCCGAGTATAAGGTTCCACTTCGGCAAATTATATACAAAGAGCGCGCCACCCGGCTTGAGAAGCCTCACGCATTCTCTGAGCCACTCCTTGGACCAGTTTATATATTTATCATCCGGTAGTTTGTCGGTTACTCTTGATCCATAATTCTTGGCAAGATTGAAGGGAGGATCAGCAAAAACGGTATCGATCGTCTCACTTCTGATGAGTCGTAAGAGTTCAAGGCAGTCTCCTCCATACAAAACCCCCAGTCCTGTATTATAAACGCGATAATGCTCTATATCAGCAGCGACTATATTCGCGTGGATCCAGTAATCCGTCCATTGAAACGCACGTTGTCTCACTATCATATTTGACTTCACTTGAAAGCTCTACGCAAAGACTCGGGCCAGGTCCCCAAATACCGACGGTAAGGATTTAGTCAAGATTTCTGTAGCAAGTCAGGTATTTATGAGCAAGCGGAAATGACTATGTATCCTATCTACCAGATGATATGCCTGAAATACAATACCATCCAGACCGAAAAAATGGACACGAAATTTTAAAAATCTTAATTTACCATAGAGGCACAGAGAGCACAAAGTCAATCTTCTTTCCCTGTATAATTATATTCTAATCTCAAAAACCTGGTCCTTACGGCCAGGTCAGATTCCATTGGCTTTGCCGTTTGAACGACTTATTGCCACTCCACGTCGGAGTTGTCCACACAACTCATTGCCTTCAAATAGTTGAAAGCTCATGAGCATTTAGACTGCTTCTTTCAATTTCCCACCGACGAGCTTGTGCAACGTATCAGCATTTCCTGTCAGCCTATCTGCGACATAAGCAGGACAGCTACTGATGGTCAAAATACTCTTTCATGGCCTTGCGACCTGCATTAATAAGTGCTTGCAGTCTTGCGTCGCTCATATCGAACTCGGTAGTGCCATAGGACTTTGCGGGAAGACGACAAATTTCTTTTTCGTGGGCTTCAATGGCAAGCCTGTCATGCGCGCTGGTCATGGTGTCTATAAGGCACCTGATACGTCGGATGGTTTTAAAACGCTTTATGTTATCGAGTAAAACCGCCTTCTAAACTTTCTGAGCCTTCTTCAATTTCCGCCTCTCCGGAACCTTCGACAGGGAGTTTTTCATCAATCAGAAAACCGAGGTTCGGCACCTCGTCCGGATCGGTGTCCCCCATAATTTTGACTACCTCCGCGTCTCGCGAGGTAAGCAAGTCTATAGGAAAGTTTGAAAGGACTCCGCCGTCCACGAACTTATGTCCTGTTATGTCTTCACCAAGGTATGGTCCCCACTGTGCCTGCCACCTGACTTCCTGCCACATAAAAGGAATGCTCATGGACATCCGCACAGCCCATTTGACAGGGCAGTCCGGGGCCGTTCTGTGGTTCAAAACCCGCATTTCCTTGGCCTCGGTGTCTGAAGCCACCATCGAAAGGTCGCTTTCAGTACAATCCTGGAATTCCGACAAAGTTGTATGGCCGAGGTTGCGACCTCCGGCATTCAGTTTCTCTGTAAGCCATTTAAGAAATTCATCGCCTGCATACAGACCGCCTCTTTCGATAAAAGAAAACATTTCCCGGTAGGCATCGATTTTCATTAAAGCGCTGAAGATGCGGTCATCTACTACTCCTTCCATCAACTGGGGAATGAATGGAATGTCAACTTTTTTGAATATGGCATAGGTAAGGCTGTTATGAATATCCGGATCATCGAATTTCTCCGGGATATCCATGAAAGTTGAAAAACGGGGTTTTCCGTTTGGCAGTTTCTCATTAACTGCTTCCAGCATTTCCTCAGGCCCATAGCCCGCGGCCATGAGGGTGGCGGTTATTGCCCCCGCAGATGTTCCGATGAACCGTCTTGCGGTATGTCCCCGAGCAAAAAATTCCTGTAACGCGCCGACAAACACCGAGCCCTTTGCTCCGCCACCTTCAAAAACTAGATCATATTGCATGATTACTCCTCCCGAAGAAATTAAATTAAATTGATTGCCTGGTCAGGCGAAAGAGGAACATCTTTTTCTGCGTTGAATTTTCTTTCACTGTTTTCTTGACCGCACTGGAAATGGCAGATGGAGAGACTCTCAGATGCCATACCGGCTCTGCTTGATAGTCGGAAGATATGAGAAAGCCCATATTTTTCCAAAATATGCACGCCCCACTTCATTATGATCTCTGCCACGGATGCCCTTCCCTCACTATGTTTATGACCCGAAACCCCAAAGAGTTCCAAAAATCCATACCAAAAAGCTATTTTGGTTTCTTGATCAACAAGCCCTTAAAATAAGTACGATAAAAGCCTCTATCCCTTGTTATGAGCATGTCAGCCTGAATTTTCGCATGGGCACCGATTAGGAAGTCAGCCAGAACATGCTGCCTAAGCGGTATAACTTCCTTACAGTATTGACAGAAAGCTTTTTGCTTTTTCGCACAGGCCGGACAAATGAGGAGCCCCTTTTTTGGGGATGAATATTTTTTCCAAGCCCGGCTGGCTTCGTATAGTGATGTCTCGTTTGAAGGGACACGTGTAATACCAGTATCATCTAAGAATTGCTTCAGATCCTGAAAGGATAGAAACTGGGCAGCCAATTCGGCAAACACGATTTCACTGATAATAAGCTTATCGCTGATACCAAGACTCAATAAGCAGTTCAGAGAAGAATGAACGTGTTTTGTATTCGGGATCAAGATATCAAGTAATATGTTGGTATCAACGGCCAAAATCATCTGCGGTATCCCTCAATTCATCTATAATATCTTCTGGTTCTTTACCTTTTAGATGCGAAAGATAGCCTACATATCTTTTAAGATTTTCTACTGAAGCCTGTTTTTTCCTAAGATAAACTGTTCCTGCGTCGACCTCAAAATTAACTTGATCGCCAGTTTTGATGCCCAGCATAATCCTTATCTGTTGAGGAATGGTTACCTGGCCTTTTTGAGTTACTTTTGGCATTTTTTATTGTCCATTTATGTATTACTATGAGTATTACTTTTCCGATGAGCGTTGTCAAGCTAAAAGAAAAAACATACTTTTTGAATTAGCCACACACACAGACATACACAGACGTTTTCCCCGCCGATATGGCGGAGGAAAAATAGCTTATCGGG
>JGI24025J20009_10003797_pt1 | contig 10159 bp, 11 predicted proteins | sample Cruoilmetagenom3_FD_20009 | JGI IMG/M metagenome (IMG submission 20009) | reverse complement strand
GAGACTCCGGGGTACCGTACATTCTGCCCCCATTATCTCTATTCGAAGGAAGTGTACACCGTTGAGGGTTTAAAGAATTTCAGACCATCGAAACAGGCGAAAAAGGACAGTGAGGCGATTCTATGGGAGGTCCTGTATCCTGAAGAACTGCACAAGCGGTGCACGCACACATGCCCGTACGAGGTGATGGCGATCGGTGCGAAGAATGCCGATGTCATCATCTTGAATTACAACCACGTATTCGACGACACGATGCGGGATGCTCTCTTCGACTGGCTTGAGATAAACCCGGAAAACACGATTCTCCTCGTAGACGAGGCGCACAATCTCGGAGACACCGTCAGGAACATCAACAGCGACATCATCACCACGTACATCGTCGATAAGGCGATCACTGAAGTGAACCAGTTTCCAGGAGATCGAGGTGAAGTCCGGTCTGCAAAAGAGGTTCTTTTTCGAATACAGACGTATATGGGGAGAACGCTTGACCGCTGGCAGAACAAAACCCAGGCTGAGGCGTGGTTCGATCCGGGGATGTTTGCGGACTTCGTATACGCGGGCGGCGGACTGGCGCGGGATGATGAACAGACGATGGCTGACCTCTTGAAGCTTGCGCAGAAGATCAAAAAGCGAAAACAGAAGTCTTCTGAGTCGGCAGAGGGTTTTCTTGAGCGTGTCGCCGAATTCTTGTTCATGGCTCATTTCTCGAAGAGCGATTCCGCATATCTCCCTGTAAAATCGATAAGGGATGGTCAGTGGTTGTCGCTTGAGATCCGCAGTCTCGATCCGAGTCCGGTCATATCCGGACTTGCCGATACAGTCCACGCCACCATACTGATCTCAGGAACACTCTCGCCTGCGGATGCTTATGAACTGTACTATTTCGGGCAGAACGGGAGGGTGGAGATGCTGATGATCCCGAACCAGTTCCCGAAAGAGAAACGGCTCGTGCTCGGGGCAAAGGACGCAACCACACGGTCTGCATACCGAAACGATGCCAACAATCGAAGAGAGATCGAACTGCATATATCCGCACTGATAAACGGTGTGCCTGGCAACGTTGCTATTTATTTCACATCCTATTTCATGATGGAACAGTATCTTGAGTACTGCGAGCAAGTAACTTATGATTCCGGGAAGAAAATATATATCGAGCCGAAAGAAGCGAGAGATGTTCCGTATATTTTAGGTGAGTTCTTTGAATCCGGAAGCAGCGAGCAGAAAGGGGTTTTGCTGGCGGTTTGCGGCGGAAAGATGAGTGAAGGGATTGATTATTACGGAGAATCACTTAAAGGTGCTATCGTTGTCGGGTTTCCATTAGCCGCGTTTTCAGAGGTGCAGAAACTGGTTAATTCGTATTATCAGAGAAAATACGGGAAAGAGAAAGGAATGTTCATCGCATACACGCTTCCAGCGATCAATAAGGCGCTTCAGGCACTCGGCAGGGTGCACAGGTCGGCAGAAGAGACCGGGGTTCTGGTGCTCTGCGATTCGAGGTTCTCGCATTCGAAGGGGCTTGGTGTGCGCCGGTATCTGCCAGAGTGGATGCAGGACGAGATGATCGTCTGCGATGGCGCGTGGTCAGAGGAACTGGTGCGTGGGTGGGGTGGGGAGAGTTCACACTGATCTATCCGGCTCTCGCTATTTCGTATATGTAACTGGAAATCGAGGCGACCCAACCGGAGATCGAGTTATCGTTTCAACGGACTTCCGGCGCTGCCCGAACTCACATCATACTTTCGCAGTGCGTATGGCTTCGCAGATCGCAGAATGCGAAGCATCTTCGGAGGCATTGTGGCTAAAACCCTTATAGTGCAGCCATTAACACGGATTACGCGGATTAAAGGCGACAACGGCTTTATATGCCAACACTGGCTTATTCTCAGCAGTTGTGTTCACCTGAGAAGATCCGGTGTAACTGGAAATCAACAAAGAGTCCCCGAACAAACAGAACCGTTCCGGACATTTTAACATTATCGAAGGGCTATTTATGGTCAGGTGGCAGTTATGCTGCAGTCTGGCAGGTTGACGGCGGTTGCACACTCGAAAGGTTTATAGTATCCCTTATTATAGTAATTCGCAACCATTCGACCAATTGGTCACTGACCTGATCATACGTGATACAGGTCAAAACAAAACATAGGAGGAATTGAATGGAACCCGCAATGGGTATGGGCCTTGTAGCCCTCATGGGTGCGGCAGCTACCGTCGCAGGATGCAGCGAAGACCTTGAATCAGATATCGGATCGCAGAGTAATCCGAATTCGCAGGTTCAGCTGGCTGCACAGGTTGGCTATCCGCACAGAATATTTAACAAAGCTATTTCTGGTGAACCACCATCCAATGCGATGTACTGTGCCGTAGGCGCAGGTGTTGCCATGGTGCTGATTCAGTCGATGAGTGCATCGCCGCTTCTTGCAATTGCAATCGGCGCATTCGTTGCTGCGCTCTTAAACGGCGTCTTCTCAACAACAGCATATATGGGAAGGAGCGCGAGTCAGACCCGGTTTAACCAGTACGTGTACCTTGATGTATTGCGTAACCAGATCCTTTCGCTGATGGGGCACGCATACATAACGACGTTCTGCATCGTTGGTCTGTCGTACGTCATGTGGAATCAGGACCTGATCGGACACCCGTTCCCGTTTCCAGTAATTGCGCTGATCTGGGGACTCTGTGTCGGTGCGATCGGATCATCCACTGGTGACGTACACTACGGTGCGGAGAGAGAGTTCCAGGACTTCAAGTTTGGAGCTGGACTGAACGCTGCTGACTCCGGCAATATCACCCGGTTTGCAGAGGCAGGAATCAGGTCATCGATGGACAACGCATGGTTCTGCTCGAAGTTTGGAGGACCTGTAACAGGCATTGCTTTCGGAATGACCGTTTTCCTGGACAACTGGCGATCAACAGCATTTTCAGGCTGGACTGCCGTTGTTGCAGGACTGGTGATCGTTATTCTGCTGATCATCTACAACCGGCAGATCGAGACCTACGCCCGGAAGAAATACGGAGCGTATCCGGAATATACAGGAGATATAGAAGCATGACTGATATTGTAACAATGCTCGCGACGAACTGGATCTCGATCATCGGGATCGTCATCGGTGGTATCTGTATCGCAGTCGGTGTTCACTTCGTTCCGGTAGGAGGCGCTCCTGCTGCTATGGCACAGGCAACCGGTATCGGAACAGGAACCGTGCAGCTTGCTGCCGGTTCAGGACTCACAGGACTGCTTGCTGCAGGATATATGTATATGACCCTGTCAGCAGCAGGCACACCCGGAATATCAGAGATCGTCCTGATATGCGCAACTGGCGCTGTTGGTGCGATGATCATGATCTCTGTCACGATGCTTGTCGGAAACTGGGTCTACATCTATGGTGTGGGCGTGCCACCGGCATCAGCGAAGAAAGACTACGACCCTATCACAGGAGACGCACAGGCGCCGTATGTTGCGCCGGGAACAGTCGGGCAGGGCATGCCAACGGTATGCTTTGTGAGCGGCGCAATGGGAGGTCTTCTCGGAGGTCTCGGAGGATCACTCGTATACTGCATGTTGATGTGGGTAAACGGCGATCCCGCAATCTCAAGCATATTCGCGATAGGTGTCTTTCTGGTGAACGCGGTGTTACCGTCGTACAACATACAGGGAACAATCGAGGGATTCCATGATCCGAAGTTCAAGCGAGTGCCAAAGGCTATTCTTGCGTGCTTAATTGCATCGCTTCTCTGCGGAATCATCGCAGTAATGATCCCGGGAATGGCAGCATTTGGGGGTGCCTAAAATGTCGGCAACTGCTGAAACTGCAAACCAGGTTGATGCAAAGGGAATCGTTGTAGGACTCGTCGGAATCTACATAGCAGGCATCTCAGGAATACCGTATCTCGCGTTTCTCGCGGGAATCGGTGCGATATTTGCAACCAAGATGGGTGCTGATGCTGTGCGCAGGGTGTGCAGCTATGGTATCGGTACCGGTGTCCCGTCGATCGGAATGCTTGCTCTTGGAATGGGTATCATCTCAGCGATGTTCGGGCTCGCAATCGGAAAGATGTATGATGTAGTCTTCATCGGACCGATCGTCGGTCTGGTGGTTGCGCTTGTGATCGGATTCGTCGTAGGAACGCTTGCAAACAAGATCATCAAATTAAACATTCCGGTTATGGAGCGGTGCTTAACAGAGATTGCAGGCGCTGGAGTGCTCGTAATGACCGGGCTTTCTGTCATGATTGCAGGAAGCATGGACTTTGTGGTGATCAGTGAGAAGGTCATTACGACCGGGTACATCGCACCAGTCTTCATTCTTGGTGCGCTTGGCATTCTGCACCCGTTCAACGCCAGTCTCGGACCTGACGAAACGCAGGACCGGACGCTGGTACACGCATACTCAGTAGGTGCGATCGCGATGACGATCGGAGGAGTCTGCTCGATAGCGGTCATTGACCCGATCGCGGGAATAATCTCAACCGTCGTAGGACTTGCCATCTGGTATGTGACCTTCATGGGATTCGTAAAACTCGTGAAGCGCGACGCAGGCGCAGGCTATGTCGGAACAGGACTGCTTCCACCGGGGGCGATGTAGATGGATGTCGCACGAATAGTACCTGAATTCCACATACTCCTTGACCCGATGTCAGGAGTCGTTGCTGAGGAGAGGGAGGATTTAATCATGTTCTCGCTCGTTCCGATTCAGGCTCAACTGGACATACTCGAAGACGTTGCCGACGATCTGATGAACTCACTCGAACCGGATAAAGAACTGTTGAGTACATATCCTGGGCGAGAGGAGACCTCTCGGATTGCAGGAGTGTATGCGAACCTGTTCTACGGGCTGGTCATCGGACTCATAATCGCATTCATGGCAGCGATGGCAATAGTTGTAATGGGGGGGATCTAAATGGCAAAAGTAGCAACATCCGAACCATGGCCCCTGCTTCCGGGTGAGTTTGATGTTGGAAACCCTGAAGATTGTGTTGCAGTCACAACCTGCGGATCACATCTGAGCGATTTCCCGCTTGCAGCAGGAGCAGCGCTCACAGGACCAACCAAGACCGAGAACATCGGAATCGAGAAGCTGGTTGCAAACATCATATCGAACCCGAACATCAGGTTCCTGATCGTTACCGGAATGGAGGTCAAGGGTCATATCACAGGACAGGCGTTAGTATCGTTTCATAAGAACGGAATCGACCAGGACGGACGTGTCATCGGAGCGGTAGGAGCGATCCCGTTCATCCAGAATCTGGATGCGGACGCGATAGCGAGGTTCCAGGAGCAGATCGTCGAGTGCGTCGACTTAATCGATACCGAGGACGAGGGCAAGATATCGGCAGCAGTAAAGGCGTGCGTTGCAAAGGATCCTGGTGCTCTTGATGTTGAGCCGATGGTACTCAAGATGGAGGAAGGCGGCGGCGAAGAAGAGATCGAAGGGTTTCGACCGATGGCTGCCGAGGTTGCAACGGTCCGCGCACGGATCAAAGAGATTGAAACGGTGACGATTGCCACAGGCAACATGAACAAGTTTGCAGCAGGTGTCTACGCAGCCAAGATCGAGGGAATCATGATCGGCCTTACAATAACGCTGATCCTCCTCGGACTCGTGGTGATGGCACAAGGAGCTCTCAGCTTCCTTGTAGGAGGTGCATGATATGCCAGAAGAGGAAAAGATCGAAGAAACCGTTGAAACCGAAGAAGATGCCTCCGAGGAAGTTTCCGAAGAGGCAACTGAAGAGGCTCCCGCGGAAGAAGCAGCCGGAGAGGCGATCACGTACGGAGTCGGAACCCCGATGGTGATTGAGCCATTCATGGAACCATTCGAGACCGCTGTCGAGAGCATACGGCGCCGTGGACAACTGATTGCGCGTAACCAGAAACTGGATTCCGGTTTCACAGCCGGCGCACCGCTCGGTGTCGCAGCAGGCATATTGTTCGCGCTCATACTGGCTCTGGCACCGATGCTGTGGATGTAGGAGGTGATTAAGTATGGCAGAAGAAGGACAGATCATCGTTCCACACGTCGTCGTTGACAGGGCTGAGTACAGCGAGGTTCTACGAAGGCTGGACGAGATCGACGAGAAGATTGAGTTCGTAAATTCCGAGGTATATCAGCGGATTGGAAAGAAGGTTGGTAGAGATATTGGCATACTCTACGGAATAGCGACAGGGCTGGTGATAGCGTTGTCTTATGTAATCCTGACAGGGATAACAATATAAGTGAGGTATTGATATGTTCAGATTTGATAAAGAACAGAAGGTCTTCGATTTAGGAGGCACAACGATAGGCGGTCAGCCAGGAGAATATCCTACCGTGCTCTTCGGTTCGATGTTTTATAACAGGCACAAGATCGTAACGGATGAGGACAAAGGAGTATTCGACAAGAGCGCTGCCGACAATCTATGGACCGCAGCAGAAGAGATCAGTGACACAACAGGCAACCCGCACTGCAACCAGATCGTTGCAGAGACGAATGAGGCGATGAAGAATTACATCGACTGGTTTGTGAATGGGTATGATGAGCCGTTCTTAATCGACTCTTCAGCAGGCGATGTTCGGGCGTATGGTGTTAAGTATGTAACCGAGATCGGTGTCGCAGACCGCGCCATACACAACTCGATCAATGCGAGCATCCACGAGGATGAGGTTGCAGCATTAACGGAGTCTGATGTCTCATCTGCTATCATTCTCGCATTCAATGCAACCGAGCCGGGTGTCAAAGGAAAGATCGAGATTCTTGAGATCGGTGCTGCAGGCATTGAGTCGGGCATGCTCGATATTGCCGAAGGATGCGGCATCACAAAGCCACTCGTGGATATCGCTGCGATGCCACTTGGATCAGGCGCAGGCGCAAACGTGCGTGCAGGTGTTGCCGTAAAGGCAAGATTCGGGCTGCCGGTTGGTGGAGGCTATCACAACTCAGCGTCCGCATGGGACTGGATGAAGAAGTTCAAGAAGGAGCACCGCGATGTATGGCCTCCTGTTGACATCGGAAACAACCTGATCGCAGGAATTGCTGGAGCTGACTACTACCTGTACGGTCCGATTGAGAATTCGACGATGATCGCGCCAGCAGCTGCGATGATCGACATCATGGTTGCCGAGAACGCAGAGGAACTCGGGCTCACCGTGCAGGATCCGAACCATCCGTTCAAGAAGCTGATTTGAAGCGCGTGAAAATCCTCCCGCCTGTGCGGCAGGGGGATCTCTTTTTTTATTTTTCTAACCCTGACAGGGAAATAGAGCGGGTTTGTTTGGAGGCATGATTTTGCGCTCATTTTTACGAGATATCCCCCCAGAGTGAGGATGAGGACTTCCCGGATGAAGATTAATGAGACTTTTTGTTATCTTCTGGAATGGGTTTTGGAAAACCACAGAGAGCACAGAGAAAACAGCAACTCTCTGTGCCCTCCGCGTCCTCTGTGGTTAATCTTCTTCGCTATAATCAGAGTCCACCCAGAAGAAATTAAAAAGCCACCGATTAATCGAACTCTTCCAGCCGGAGCTGCCTGAGCACACACCGTTCACCCGGTATCTCGACAGGATACCCGCCTGTGAGGCATCCGAGACAGAGGTCGCTTGCAGGAATGCCTATCGCTTCGACCAGCCCATCGATGCTCAGATAGCCGAGCGTATCTGCATGGATCGCGGCTTCGATCTCTGATACGCTCTTCTGCGACGCGATCAACTCCTTCCTCGTAGGCATATCGATTCCAAGATAGCACGGAGATATGATCGGCGGGCTTCCGATCCTGACATGCACCTCGGATGCGCCTGCTCTCTGCACCAGGTCAACGATCCTCTGCGACGTGTTACCGCGCACGATACTGTCGTCGAGCAGAACGACCTTTCTTCCCTTAACATTCGGCTTGATCACATTCAGTTTCAGTTGAACCGCTTTCTTCCGCACTGCATCAGACGGCATGATGAATGTGCGCCCGACATACCGGTTCTTCATCAGAGCCTCGATATACTCGGTGCCGGATTTCTTGGAATATCCGATTGCGGAAGTGATGCCGGAATCCGGTACCGGTGATATCATGTCCGCATCCACAGGGTGCTCGCCTGCCAGACACTCCCCGATCTTTAATCGGACATCGTAGACGAGTCTGCCATCGATCACAGAATCAGGGCGCGCAAAATAGACGTACTCGAAGACGCAGTGTGCCGTGTTCTCAGGTTTGCATATCTGGTGGCTCTCGATCTGGTCACCATCGATCACCAGCACCTCTCCCGGACGCACGTCCCTCATGAACTCGCCGTCATGCACATCGATCGCCACGCTCTCGCTCGCCACGATATACCCATTCCAACCCCCTGATTCGACCTTTCCGAGACAGAGCGGCTTGAAGCCGAGCGGATCCCTGACAGCAACCAGTGTCTCATTGATCAGCATCACGAATGAGTACGATCCGACGATGCGCCGCATCAATCTGCGTATCGATTCTACGATATCGTTCCGCATCAATTCCTTCACAAGGAGATGCGCGATCACCTCGGTATCCGAGTCAGAGATGAAGATGTGACCCAACCGCCCCAGTTCAAGGCGCAGTTCTTCCGAATTGACGAGATTTCCGTTGTGCGCAATCGCAATCGTCCCGCCCTTGAAGTTGATCGTCAGTGGCTGCGCGTTCTCGATATCTGATCCGCCACTGGTCGAGTACCTGACATGCCCGACCCCGACGCTGCCATCGATCGATAGGAGATCGTTCTTCTTAAAAACCCACGGCACGATGCCCATGCCCTTGATCGACTGGGTCTCGCCATTATGCGCTATCGCAATGCCGGCAGACTCCTGCCCGCGGTGCTGGAGCGCGTACAGGGAATAGTAGATAGGAAGCGCTGCTTTCGACCCAGGGAATGCCGCGCCGACCACCCCACATGCTTCCTTCAAGTATGATCACCTGATTATTGCCTTCTGGCAGTTCATAGCACCCTGATAATCCATTTTGTGGATAACAATGCACCCCCGTGTGCCACTACCTCAGTACCGGATCATCCCTTCTCTTTCCACTTGTAATCCCGCATCTTTCTCGATTTCCCGAATCCGCATGAGACGCAGACCTTCTTTGTCTTGTGATACGAGATACTGCCGCACCGCCTGCACCGTATGTGCGTCTTCTTCTGGCGTTTGCCCATCGATGGAGTTCCTTTCGACATTTTACATCACCTAAAATCTTTATGGAGAAACATACACCACATTGTCACCGCGCACGACAACAGTTCCGATCTGGCGCGTCACCACGCCGTCCACGAGTTCCTCAGCGTCCTTAAGTGTAAGGTTCATGTGAACGTCGTAACCCTGCAATATCCCGCGAAATTCGCGGGAACCTTTCAGTCGAACTAGAACAGATTCGTCCAGTACATTATTCAGTTTATCAAGCGGTCGGTTTCCCATTTGGTAAATCTCCTTTGATCATCAAGGAATCATTAAGATATGCTTGATCGATTGATGTACTTAAAGGTATCCTGCTATGGTGGCTGTCAGGTTACGCTGGCGTTGGAAACCGGAACATGCTTCAGTCAGGTTGTGGTAAATCAGCACTGAACATGGATGTGATTGGATTGATGAAATCAGTGTAATCAGCGTTAATCTGTGGCTAAAAACAATATTAGCCACAGATTAACACGGATGAACACAGATTACAGGTTGTTTGTACCGTTTGATTCATTTAAAGACTCCACACGATATTGAGCATGTACGGAAACCGGTCTGACAACCGCCCGCGAAGACGCGGTTTTACATCACATCCTGATCCTGGCCCCGGCAGCACCGCAAGCGCAGTGCCCGCGTCGGGCGCTCCGAGACACGCCGAGGGGATGATGTTTAGGACGGTGTGTGTGATCGAGTTTGCAAGAATCATTGCCGCTATGTGAAGGTTTGAGAATCCAAGGTCTGAAAGTGGTGGAAAGAGCGCAAGCAAGATCAGTGCAAAGTTGTTCGTGTGTATGCCGGGATAAGCCCTGATATTACGCCGAGCGCAAATCCGATCAGTATCGAGAGCTGACATTCCGCAGGTCGCCATCCATTTTTCATAATTTCTACTGATAACGATTTTGAATATCCACAAAATATTATTTTTATATTGTAGTGGTACAACCTATCCGATTTCAACAAGGACTGCTTTACATGTTTATGTAAAAATATGAATTATACTAAAGCG
>JGI24025J20009_10003796_pt1 | contig 10159 bp, 8 predicted proteins | sample Cruoilmetagenom3_FD_20009 | JGI IMG/M metagenome (IMG submission 20009) | reverse complement strand
TTCTTTTCCTACGGGTTCTACCACACCTTTTGATAAAGCTCTTACTCTGTTTTTGTTAAAAGCAAAATCGAATCTTCCTTTTTTTTGTTTATTCAATCTTCACACCTCCATTTTCTACAACATCTGCAAGTTTCCTATACCACTCAACCGCATCCGATTTTGGTTTGTATTTAAATATTGTTTGTCCGGTCACCCATGCTTTCTTCAAATCCACTCTCTTTCTTATATCAAAGTCAACAACAGGCAAGCCTTCGAGCTTTTCCTTCACATCCTGAGTTACTGAATCGTTTAAAACTCTGTTTGGGACAATTGCCAATATTTTCACGTCCACCTCAAGGTTGTCTCTTATAGCTTCGACTTGATCCATCAGATCCTCAATAGCCCTGAGCGAAGTATGCTCCATCAGAATTGGAATAATCAAATTTTTCATCGCCACTATCGCATTTATCGTGATTATACCAAACTCGGGAGGACTGTCCGCAATGATGTAATCAAAATCTTTTTCCAATGGCCTCAATACTTTGTCCAATCTCTGCGGCCCATCTTCCATCATTTCGAGTTCTGCTCGTATTTCAAACAGACTGTCATGCGAGGGGATGGTTGAAAAATTCTCCGTCTCAAAGATTATTTTTCTCAGGTCTCCTTTGCCTTTGCCTATAAGATGATAAGCCAAGGAATCAACCTCTTCATTGGAATGATAATCCCCATAGACTCCGACGTGTTCGCTGGCTGTTCCTTGCGGGCAAAGATCTACCAACAAAACCTTATTACCTCTTTCGGGTTCACTCAGTGCAGCTGCTAAATTTACTGCTGTAGTTGACTTTCCAACGCCTCCCTTTTGTAGAATCGAGACAATTCCTTGCATGATGAAGAAATAAAATGATTTTATTTAAATTTATTCTATTTGTTGGGCTTTGATGCACTCCCGTATCCCAAAAAGAAGTTAGGGATGCGATGTTATGGACTGCCATGGACCTCTAACATTTTTAGTTTAACCAAGAATTTTCCGTAATTGTTAAATTTTCAATGCGCCCTTTACAAGCTGGAATGTTTCTAGACATCGCCCCAACAAGGATAAAAGTAAATGTAACCAGTCATCCAAGAAAAGCAATTCCGTTTGGCAATTCAGCAAAGGTCAACACTCCTAAAGAGACAAATAGGGAAAAAAGTTTGTTGTTATCGCACAAAAGATAGCGAGAGTTTTATCTCAAATTCCTCCTTTCTTGATAGCTTTGTCTAATTCCAATCTGAGTAGATCCGCGATAACTCCCCCGTCAACCTTCCCTCTCAATTCTTTCATTAGGACCCCCATAAGTGGTGAAAACGCCCATTCTCCTTGTGATTTGACAAGCTCCGTCCTTTCCATGATCACCTCTACTATTAGTTCTCTTACCTTTTCAATCCCCAATATTTGAAGCTTACATGCTTCGATCGCTTGCTCTACAGATTCGCCAGGATTAACAAACAGGTAAGTTAGTACCTCATTTACCGCTTCCTTTGCAAACCTATTTTCTTCTATTGCTTCCAGAACGCTTCTGACAGGCTCATCAGAATTAATTTCGATTCCCTTTGCAGAAATTTCTGGCAACGTATTCAGCAAAATTCTCGCAATGATTTTTTCCCGTTTTGGATGGGTTTGTGTTAGCTCTTCAAATAAACTATCCAACTCTTGATCCATCAGCTGTTTTGCCTGCTCCTCACTGAGTTTATGTCTTTTTAAAAAATCATCTATCTTTTCTTCAGGCAGTGGTGGAAGTCTTTCTTTCAAGGACTCGATTCGTCTCGCTGAAATAAGTACTGGTGGAATGTCGGTCTCCGGATACATGCGTGCAGCACCAGGCAAAGGGCGCATGTATTCGGTTGAACAATCAGCTGTCACTCTGCGAACCTCTTCAGGTACTCCTTCCAAGGCCTTTACAGCTCTTTCCCGAATTACCTGCAAGGCCTCGNTTGCTTTATCTCTCTTCCCAGAAACCAGTAAGAAAGCATCATCCTCTTTGATTGATAACTTTTTTTTGATTTCCCCCAGCATAGGTCCATCAACTATTTCATTGGGTAGTCTGTCTGAATTGGCCATGAACTTCATTTCCACTTCAATTTGGGTATATGAATCAAACTCCCTGTACAGTGAAGCCTCCTCTTTTTGTTTGGAGTCTATCAGTCCCGAAAATGAAGGAAGCCTTAAAGCAAGCACGTAGGCACCTGAATTGATGGCCTGCCCCAGCTCTTTTGAGTCGATCTGCCTAAATAGTCCAGTCAGGTCGAAAAATTTCTGGTTTTCTAGCTGCTCTCTTGTCACATTTCTTCGTTCCAGCTCCTTTCTTATTCGGATTAATCCAAGTTGCCTATGAACTTCTCTCTCCGCCACCTTCCGTAGAGTTCTCAGGTTTTGAACCCCTTTTATCTCTACTCTTGCTCCCGCCTCAATTGACACGTTTAGATCCTGCCTGATCGTCCCAATGCCTCTTTTGACTCGCTTGGTTGAGCGCAAAATCGAACCTATTCTTCCCGCTATTTGTTCTATCTTGGCCGGACTTTCAATCGTCGATTTTGTTGATATCTCGACGAGAGGGATACCCAATCTGTCCAGGTTGTAATAAACCATTCTACCCTCCCGTTTTATCTTCCTTGCCGCATCTTCTTCAAGTGCAATTGTTTCTATACCAACTCCATCCACCTCTCCTCCCAAGGCAACTAACCCAGTTCTCTGGAATCCTGCAGTGTTTGAACCATCTATCACTATTTTTCTCATCCAGTGCATCTCATCCACTGGCGTAGATTTAAGTCTAAGAGCTATGATAAGGGTTGCTTCTAATGCATCTTCATTTACCTCATGTGGCGGTTCTTCGTCGGCTTCCACTCCGCAGGCCGAGGTCCCTAGGACGTAGTAACCGAAACGCAGATTTCTTTTCGCTTCAGCTAAGGCTGCCCTGTCCAGCTCTCCAAGCTCTGATTGCGTAGGTCTCAGCATTCGCTCGAAAGTAAAATCCACCTCATTTTTGATATTTGATGGGCAGTTGCAAAACAGCTTGTGGCTCGCAATTTGCTGATGAATTTCTAAACCTGCCCTAAATCCAATTGATTTGTAGTTCATTCTTCCTGACTTATTAATCCTCCTTCGAGAGGTTTTTTTGGAGGAATTCTGGTTGATATTTCCCCTGCTAAATTGGTAAGCATCAATCTCTTCACTTCCGAAGGGTCTCTTGTGTGCCCCAATATCCACATTAGCTTAACATACGCAACCTCCGGCAGCATGTCTTCTGATGGAATAACATCCAAGTTAGCCAGCTTTCTTCCAGTAGAATAAATATTCATGTTTACCCTGCCGGACAAGCATTGAGAGGTCATAACTACAGCCACGTTAGATTCAATGAGAGACTCTATCTTTTGTAAGAGCCTTCTGGGTGCGTGACCCAAGCCCGTTCCCATAAGAACAAGGCCGTGCGTGTCCTTTTTAGAGATCCAATCCAAAGAACAACCAGGATACACGTATACCAGTTTGATTCGGTCATCCATTTTGTCGTCTACCACAACCTTGCTCGAGGGTTCCTTGTGGTAGGCTTGGGTAAACTCAATCTTATTCCCCCTGACAAAACCCAAAGGTTGTGCATTTAACGATTCGAACGCATCTCTTTTGCTCGTGTGCATTTTCCTTACTTTTGTACCACGATGTATCGCAATCGCCGAATCTGAACTATTCTTATGCATCGCCACAACAACTTCTTTTATGTCTGCGGTTGCTGCCAACCTCACTGATGCGAGCAAATTCAGATACGCATCCGATGAGGGTCTGTCACTCGAGCGCTGTGACCCAACCAAAACAACGGGGCCTGTGAGTCCCTTCAACATGAAAGCAAGAGCGGAAGCTGTGTAGCTCATCGTGTCTGTTCCATGGGGAATGACGACACCTCTCGCCTCACCATTTAGTGAGTAAGCTACCTGGTGTGCCAGCCTCCTCCAGTGTTTTGGTTCTAAATCTTCCGAAAGGAGCTGGTAGACTATCCTCGCTTTTATGTTTGCCAGGTCAAATATTTCAGGCATCGAAAAGGCAAGGTCGCTCACATTCTGTGCCGGATAGACCGCTCCTGTGGTATAATCCACCCAGCAGGCGATCGTGCCGCCAGTGCCCAGCAGCGCAACTGTCGGTAATTTCGAATTCTTCGGGACCAATTTGGGTATTTTCCCTTTTCTTGCCGGTCTTTTTATTACTTTAAGTGTTGTTGACTTGTCAACCTTTATCCCCACGTTGTACCCATTCTCAAGCTTCAAAGAAAGAATATTTCTTTCCTCATGAACAAGATAGGGCATTAGTGTCCCTATCACGTCAAATCTTTCGTTACTGACACGAACCAAATCTCCATCTTTCGCGTCACTCTCTTCAACCAGTCTATCGGCAGCAGTCTCACTCATTCTTTTCAATCTATGTAATATTATATTTTTATATAAAAGGTACGCCTCATTTAGCTCAATTTTTCAATCAGATAATTTTAAATTCTGACTTTTGTTACAAACAAGTAGTCAGAAAATGACCATTGAAACTTATCAACAAATGTTAGAGGAAATTGCAAAGAGCTACNGCAAGAATCCNAGGGCTGACTGGAAAGTTTTCATCAAGGGAGAACCCCAAGCTGAAAGAGCAGAGATATTAGTTTCTAACGGGAAAGATACTTATTATGCAAAAACTTTNCCCTTTAATCCACAAAGAATTACTGGAAGAGCAATAAAAATGGAAAATATTTCAATAGAACAAAGAGTTCCTTATCCCTCGGGCATAAGGAAGTTGAGTGAAAAAGCACTTGAAGAGCTTTTGAAAAGCGGCGGCTTATCAAGTGAGTATATTTCTCAAATCTTGGAAACTCATCCAATCAAAGCCAAAAAGGTCAAGAAGAGCGTGGGGTTGGTTGGGCCTTTTTACTATCTAAATCGGGACATAAGGGATTTGGCAGACATATCTCCCTCTCAGAAAAAACTGGTTGAACAACTAGACAAAGAAGTCGAAAGGCTGGAGAGAAGGCACGTGAGCGATTACATTCGCTGATGCGTTGTGTGAAGAAGTCAAAAACTGTCCTGGCATGCTTGTTCCATCTTCCTCATCTCAAAATAAGCATTATGCCTATTGACCGTTTCAGGCACAATGGCCAGTCACCNAAATAAACCANATCTTTCTTATCTCCCTTTTCATTCCGTCTCTTACCTTATTCAGGTCTTCCATTCCTACTACATTCACTCCATTCTCTTTCGCAAATTCTACTATCTGCTTGGAAACGACGTGATTTATGTCTCGCATAAGCCGTCTCTCTCTACCAGAAAGATGCTTTAGCATTCTTTCTGCTGACCGAGTGCCTTTTTCCTGGAGCCTCTCACGCTGCTTCTCATACACGTTCCTTGAAATCCCAATAAGAGAAATCCTTAAAAGAATAGAAGCCAGAGGTATTCATTCCAATCTGGTTTTTGAAAAGACCACTACCACTACTTGCAGGCAGATACCGCCTGCTGTTTCTATTCTACAATTTTATTGCATTAATATTCACCGGTAAATTCATTGATTCGGCTATTGATCTACACTTGGTCCTTAAGAAATATGCCACCGGTTTGTAACTTGTGTCCGAAAAAGCTTCATAATTTGCCATTCCTTTGCAAATAATAAGGTTCGCTCTTTTCAATTCTTCTTTTAGTTCTTTTCCGGCACATTCAAAATCAACTCCTATGGCAAAACAGCCCGTGTCCATAATCTCGTCGACCACTTTTTCAAATCCCAATCCCTCCAAATCTTTCCTAGTGGCATCATTTAGGATTGGTTCCCCTCTCACGACCAGTGTTAACCTTATATTGGGATTGAATCTCTTTATTTCTTTACAAAGCAAGGTATCAAAAACAATCTCTCCGCAATTATCTGCAAAGTAGAGCACGCTTCCCCTCTTTTTTAGGAGGTTTTTCACTCTAGGTAAATCACTGTAGCCCAGCCCCTCGCGATATAGAGTCAAGAAGTTTTTTGCGAACAGATCCGGAGATTGGACACTTCCGGCAATTCCAAAATCTAGGGAGTTTCCAACGATCGATATTAGGGCTGAGGCTTCGATTCGGTCAGAGGAATTCTTAACTATCCCTCCAACTTTTGGAAGCAAAGACAAGGCAACCCTGGTAGCTTCCTTTTTCAGTTCCTTGTAAGGATCCTTGTCGTTCAAGGCTTCGTAAACCGCCCTATGAACCTTGGTTGCAAGCCTAGTTGAGTTCTCCTCCCCAGTGTATTCCTTGTGAATTACTTCCAAAGCCGCCCTCAGTACTTCTCCTCTTTTTTTCTCCTCCCTAGTAGAGATCTCTGCTTCATAGAGCACTCGGTTTAGCAAGCATGGAATGCAACGAGGTTTGGTTCTCATTTTCTGCCTAAGAAAGCAATGTCTCGACAATCTTAAATCTTTTCATTGTTTTATACCAAAATTGAGCCACTCTAAAAATTTCATCCATATGCCTTGCGTCCTGAGATCCTCACTAATTTTAACTTTATAACTGAGAAGTCCCCTTCCAATCTATGATTGGTAGTGGGGGATGAATTGGCAACCAAAAGGTATGCATATCCTCCAACCATTGTAAATAATAGGGGTAAAAAGGACAAAGTGAAGGTAGAGCTGGATAGAGACCTTCTAAACGAGCTGATCAAGCTAAAGCGGGTCGGAGACACCTATTCAGATGCGATAAGGAGATTATTGGAGGGATGTGGATAACCCACAAATTTCGATTGTATCCCAATGCGAAGTCCTTAACTATATATATACTTCAGAAAATAACGATACGTGGTCAGGAAAAGAAACCTTTTAAAAAGATATTTGGATTTTTCCGTCATCTATAAGATTGCAATAGGCTTCTTTTTGGGAATAATAGCAGGAGTGACGGTCGGCCCCGCTATTTCTATCATCGAACCCCTCGGCCACCTGTTCATACGCATGTTAAAAATGATTGCAATGCCGCTTATATTCTTCACTCTGGTGCTGGGATCTTCCCACCTTAACCTAAAAAAGTTTGGAAAGATTGGCGGAGAGATAATCCTGTTCTACTGCCTAACCTCTCTCATTGCCGCGTGTATTGGCCTTCTGATGGCCTTGTTAATACAGCCGGGATTGGGACTTAGCTTGGAAGGTGTAGCTTTCACATCCACCGCTCCTCCCAGCTTAATTGATACTATGCTTTCATGGGTTCCAGAAAATCCTTTTAAAGCTTTGGCAAGTTACTGGATACTGCCCACAATAATATTTTCTCTGTCATTCGGGCTTTCTCTGTCCTATCTAAAAACGTCAAAGGACCGCCATAACAGAGAAATTTCGACTACATTGGTCAGCGTTTTCGAGGCGTGTTCAGAGGTAATATTCAAGATTGTTAGACTTGTTTTGGAGATTGCACCGTATGGCGTCTTTGCACTGATTGCCGTTAACATCGGTGGAAAAGGTTTGGGGATATTTTTCCACTTTGGAAAACTTTTAGCCACTGACTATCTTGCTTGTGTCACTCATATAATACTAGTCTATGGTGGCCTCTTGATGCTCTTTAGAATCAGTCCAATAAAATTCTTTAACGGGGCAAAAGATGCAATGCTAACAGCTTATGTGACCAGAACAACCGCCGGATCCTTGCCTGTTTCTATGAAGTGTGCCAATGACAATTTAGGTATCAAAAAAGAAATTTATTCTTTTTCGCTTCCTCTTGGAGCCACGATCAATATGGATGGAAGTAGTTTGCACATGATGGTTGTTGCGGTAATGGCAGCTAATATGGCTGGCTATCAGCTTACCTTACCTGAGATATTAATCTTAATATTGACCGTTATTATGGCTTCAGTCGGAACAGCTGCTCTGCCGTCTGCAACTCTGATAATGTTGGTCGGAGTGCTAAGCTCTGTCGGTCTGCCTTTAGAAATCATCGGATTAATTGCGGGAGTTGATGTAATTTCTGATATGATGCGGACATTGACAAACGTAACCGGTGATCTTGCCTGTACCTCTATAGTATCTAAAATTAACGGGGCAATTGACACAAAAGTGGGTGTCTGGGCTAAGGAGTAGTACACAATCAATAGTAGTACCATATGCTTTTGTAGTCTTCTGTTTTTTCACCTCTTTTTTCAATCTCTTTTAGATACCTATATATCGATACGTCTTTATAGATGTAGCATTTTACAGGAGTAATTCCCTTTTCCCAGGGATAGAAGCGATATATCCTTCTCCCCTCCGGTGTTATTGCAATGAGTTCCCTATCCGGGCTGGCTCTCAAATGTATCTTTCCAAGTCTAGGAACGTTGAACACTGGTTCATCTGTTCTAAAGATTCCAGGTAGAATTCTTGCTTCTTCTTTTCTTTCTTGACAAAGCCTCGCTATTGGCACAAGATAATCCTTTTGCTCTTCTTTACCCTTCGGATAAAAAGTATAATAGGGGTCTATGCCCACTTTCTTCATCGCTATCCTTGTTGCAACATTTTGAAAACGTTTACTTGCCTCTAGCGTTAGAACGAGTTGATTGTAAACATAGATTTTGTTTTTTCTGCAAATGTTCACAGACTCAGAAACCTCGGGGGTTATCTCATAAGAGCTTTCCACGTGAGTCACGCAGCAGATATTTCTCTTTCCAGGTTCTATGTAGCTCCCAAGCATCTCTCCAAACTTGTCTGTGATTCTCATTGGTAAGGTCACAAAGATTCTAGTGCCCCATCGGAGGTTAATAACATGATCCAATTCAAAGAATCTTTTTGTGATGTATTCAACCATGCCATCATTCAATACAAAAGGGTCTCCTCCAGTTATTAGCACATCGATAATTGATGGATGCTCAGCAAACCAGTCTATAGCGCCATCTATCGTCTTTTTGGAGTAGGTTGCTTTGGGAGACAGTGCCTCTGTCACCTCCCAATTTCTTTGGCAATAAACGCATATCTGTGGGCATGAATTGTATGGCTTCATTATTGCTATAGTGATATACCTTCTAGTAATAAGGTCATGCGGTGAAGTATCATGTTCCCCCATAAAGTCTAGTGCATACTCTCTGTCCTCTCTGTGTTTGGTCATGTTCTCCGCATAATGCAGTGAAGGAATCACCTGCGATCTAATCTGATAGTCTCGTCTTCTGTTTGCTTCGTAATCCATTAAGGAAAGATAGTATGGAGTTATACCAAAAGGAATCCTGTTTTCAACCGACATAGAAATTCCCTTTATCTCATCTTCGGTTAGTTGAACCAGATTTTTCAAGTCTTCTAGATCTCCTTTTTTTCTAAAGACGTGTCGCATCTGCCAGCCTTTTCTATACCAATCGTCAAGGTCAGCTCCGAAATAATCTAGGATCCGTTTTCTGTTCCTCTCTCTAGTCTTAATTATCTCGGGCTCCATGCCAGATGGGTATCGTCCCATGTACTCAGCAATCTTTTTACCGGCACTATCAAGAAAATCGCTCCTCATGTCAGCAGCCTTTCTACCTTTAATGCTTGAGAAATCCACAAGTTTAGCTCCTTCTTTCTTTAGCGACGGCCAAAGCCATCCGTCGGAATATTTGGCTTTTCCATAAATAGCTTTAAACAAGTGGGCAAATTCTTGAATGAAACCCTCTTTAATATCTCCCAAATTTTTCCCTGTTTTCAAATCACAAAGAGTTTTAAGCGTGCTAAATCCAACTATTTTTTCATTTTTTGGAGAAATAACATTCTTGAAAACATTAGTTGATTCTAGAGCTAATTGGTAATCTAAGTCATGCAAATCTACTTTTCCGCTTCTGTATTCTAACTCCAACTCATTAAGGTGTTCATACAACCTTTTTCTTGTTTCTTCTAAATCTTTTGACTCTTCGAAAATCTTATTTAATTCTTTTTGAAATAGATCACTCATAACGATTCTTTATTCTTTTAGGCGTATTTAAGTGTAATTACGGATTTTCCATATTATAGCGGAAGACCTATATTTCTAAACTTTTGTTTGGTTTTCCCCACTATTCAAAAGCATCTTATACGTTTAATTCGTTAAGTTCTTAACTATAAATTGAATTTTTTTTTTCGATAGCATATCAAATCCATCAACTAACTCCAAGATCTGAAGGAGACACCCTTTCGAGTGGTCCGTATCTCCAGCCACTAGGATTAAACTCGTTATCATGTCGATCTCGAATAACAGCGTAACCTTTTTTCAC
>JGI24025J20009_10003795_pt1 | contig 10159 bp, 6 predicted proteins | sample Cruoilmetagenom3_FD_20009 | JGI IMG/M metagenome (IMG submission 20009) | reverse complement strand
CGGAAGGCCCGCTGACATTGCCTCAATAATTGCCATTCCCAGCCCCTCTCTTATTGAAGGATGAACAAAACAGTCTAAAGCTCTTAAAACAACAGGTACTTCTTCAGGTTTTTTAGGACCGAGAAAAAATACTCTTGATGTGATGTGGAGATCATCTGCCTCCCTCTTTAGCTTTTTTTCAAGAGGTCCGTCTCCCGCAATGACCAGAAATGCTTCGGGTGCTGTCTCTGCCACCTGTGCAAAAGCATGTAACAGGATGTTGTGGGCCTTGGCCTTTTTCAGCCTGGCAACTATGCCGAACAGGAAACCTTTTTCTGGAAGATTCAGCCTTTTTCTGGCCTCCTCTTGACCCATGGCAAAGTCATAAGCATTTGTATCAATTCCATTAAAAATGACTGTTACTTTTGAGGGCGCGAGGGATTTTGAATTGTAAAGCATGTCATCTTCAACTGAATTGCTTATGCATATTGTCCTGTCAATTTTTTTGCATATTCGGTTGAATACAGCCCTTCTGTGGACATTTCGCAGGGTACCTGTGGCCCGTACAGTGTAAAAAAGTGTTGATACGTCAGTGCCCATTATTGCAAGGGAAGCATTCACAAGCGGCCTGTATCTTTGACAGTGGACAATGGAAATATGGTTTCTCTTTATGAGATTGTGGAGTTTTAATACAGTAAAAGGATTAAAATGTCTGAACTGTTTTTTTGTAAGCCCGAGCGAAATAGCAGAAATTCCATTTCCTGTCATTCTGGAATCATTACTGTCTCCGTAAAAATAGCCTATCAAGGGGTTAAAGCCGCTTCTCGCCAAGCCTTTTAATACGTAATAGTGTACATGTTTGTCACGCGAGGAATCATCCAGCAGGTAAAGGCAATTGATAGGGGCTTTTGGCATTAAGGTTTCAAACATTTTTTTGAACAGCGGCATATGCTATGCCGGTTGGAACTGCCATAAACAGCCAGTATAACGTTGATGATCCATGTCGAAAACCATCAGTAAACATGTTGGTCCCCCAAAACATGATCATGAATAACAGACTTGTAGCCATAAGTCCTTTGATTTCAGAATGATCATCATTTTTCCAGCAGGTCCACAGCATTCTTGCCTGGATTATTATTGTAATCAGGAGTGCCAGAGCACCCTGTATTCCTGTCTCAATAGCCAGCTCAAGAAATGCGTTATGGGCATGGACTACTTCGGTTTCTTTTATTATGTTCGGCATGACCTGCTTAATATTTTTTTTCCCAAGTCCAGTCCCTGTAAAAGGGTGTTTCAAAACTTCCTTTGTGAAGTTCAGGTATGCATATATCCTTAATGGAACGGAACCTCCCATATCTTTTGCTTTACGTATTTCTCCTTGAAACATGAGATTCCAGTCTTCTCTTATGAAATACCGGGTATTGTCAGAAATAAATAGCGCGGAAACAGTGAGGCAGAAAAGCAGGGAGAAAATAGCGAAATATCTCTTGGCGGAGTTGTAAAAAAGAGGTAATGCAGCCATGCCAACAATGACAGAAAGGATAGCTCCACGCCGTCTGGTTGATATCAGCGTACATAGATTAACAAGCAAAAGTATCAGATTTCTGATCCGGTGTTGATGCTTCACTAGATATGTGAAGGCCACAGCTACTAGAAGGGTTAAATATATGCTGGTGTGTTTGATTCCATTTATAATTGAAGTTGATTTACCAAAAATAAAAATTTTCTTTACAATACTTGCCGACTCAACATTTCTGTCTGTGTCCAGGAACCAGAATTCATCTTGGCTGACAAGCCACTGTGACATGAGTCCCAAATAAAAGACTAAAAAAACCACATTGGCAACTGTTACTATTTCCAGCCAGTCAATCTTTCTTCCATATTTTTCAGAAAAGAGGAGCAGTGAAATGAACATGCAAAAATTCAGGAGATATTCACTACAAAATACCCTGAGAGAATATTTCGGGTCCGGACTCATGAATATGGATATGAATGCAGAGACAAAAAGAAATCCCAGTGCCCAAGAGAGAGGATGACGGAAAAACTCACATAAAAGAGCGCAGGCTTCACTAAATTTGTTTTTGCCGGAACTGGTAATAGCGCTAAAGCATGTAATAATTATGAGAACGGAAAGGACATATCTTGGAGCAGTGCCTCCTATATGAAAGGGAATAATTACCAGGAGAATAAAGAAAATGTATTTTAAAAAACCTTCAGCATGCATTCCGTTTTCTCTTTAATCTGGTTTCTACCCTTTTGCGCAGATTTTTTAATAATATTGTACTTTCTTTTTCCCAGGGAATGTGCAGTCTGATATAGTGTATTAAAAAGTCATGGGTAATGTGCTCTCTTATTCTCCACATCTCCATGGATGCACACATGTCTGTAATATCAGAAATCCTGTCTCTATCTTTTACTGCCTTTCTGATCCTGGTACTGTCAAGGTCAAACACAATAAACCGGTTTTTATCAGCGGGATTAAAACAGAAATTGGTTATTTTGCAATCGCCATGAAAAACTCCCTTTTCATGCATCTGCCACAGGAAATATGCCAGATCTTTTATTAGCCTGTCCCCTTGTTTACGATGCTTGAGAGCCTGCTTTATAATGGCTGTATTTGAATCTCCTGCCTCAATCCATGGCGATAGCATTGCTCCATAGATACTCTTCCAGGGATTCCCTGTGTGGATTGCAACCAGAGGTAAGGGTGTTGATATGTGGCGCAAGAGGAGATTCCGGGAGGTATGCCATGCACGAAGCACCCTGGGAGTCTTGAAAAGATAGAATATGGACTTCAAGTTACCGGAACTTCGGTATGTCTTCAGAAAATATTTTGTTGATTCTGTACTGATCTTGAGACAGAGCGTGTGCCTGGAATTTTTCAGGATGTTTTCCGGGCTCTGGAGTTTTTCAGGGTGTTTAACAAAGGAAATCAAGAGGTCTGACAAGTGTTCAGGGCACTGTTCAGACCTTAATATGACAGTTTTGCCATGCCTGGTCTTAACGGTTTTTTTGAGAATCCTTCTTGTTCCCTTTTTGTCCCAATGGCGCCGCATCCGCTTAAGTGCTCTCTCTTGAATCCCATAGCGTTGCTTTCTGTCTTTTAGTTCAGGCCACTTTTGGGATAAAAGGCTCGTGAACTCCAGGATTTCCCATTTTCTTACCATATCCCACAGAGGAGGCATGATATAGGAAAGTTGGTCAAACCGCTCCCTAATATTCAATGGTCTGTCAAACAATCTGGCCCTGTGCAGGTCTATGAGTACAAATCGTTCTTTGCGTCTGTCAAAGATGACATTATTAAGATGGAAATCAGGCTGGAAAACGCCAAATTCAGAAATGCCGGCAATAAATTGAAAAAACAGGTTGATAACCCTCTTTTTTTGAGTTCTTGTCAGCCCTGGCCACTCATCGCAGAGAAATGATTCAAGATCAGGGCCTTCAATTTCAGACGCTACAAAATAGCTCCAGCCGCCACTTTTGCCATATGCCGCCGGCGGAGCTGTATAGCTGCCGATGTGCAGCCTGGTTGCAATCTTCCATTCTTTTCTGGCAGGGTCCCTGAAAAGGGAAATTGGAATATGTCCCAACTTGAACGCCTTTATATAATAGCCCTTGCAACAGAACACCTTTCGCCTTGCGGCCTCTTTAACGAGGCGCATGCTTTCGGAATTCCACAGTGATTCCGGATCAAAGGCCGGATCACAGATTTCCCAGTTTTTCTCAGAGGGACATGGAGGCAGAGGCAAATGACGGTTCATGATTGAGATGGGTGAGTTCTTATAAAACGCCTAATGAGGCCGCAAGAGTAAGTATCTTTTCGGCCCTTGCATCCCATGAATACTCTTTGGCCTTTTCCCAGGCAGCCATGGAAAGGGTGGCCTCAAGGCCGGGGTCGTTTACCAGTGTCAGTATGGCCTTTGCAAGGTCTTCAGGGCTGTCAGGGGTGAAAAATACACACTCCTTTTCTGAGGCTATTTCTCGAATACTGGGAAGATCTGAGGCTACAACAGATACACCGCTTGACATGTATTCCAAAAGTTTGAGAGGAGAGGTGTATAGCCGGCTTGTTATAGATTGAGCAGAATTAGGCAGTATGGCAATTCTGGCCTTTTGCAACTCAGTCCTGACAGACTTGTTAGGCAGATGACCGAGCAGCCTTACCTTTTGCCTAACTGGTTCGGGTATTATATCTCTGTCTGTCTCTCCGATCATCACCAGTTCAAGATCAGGTAACATGTTAAGTGCGCTGAAAAGGGTCTCAATTCCCTTCCATTTATAATAAGTGGTACCTGCATAGAATATCTGCCTCACAGGTCCGGAACGATCCTTTTCCGGAAAATCGTTGTTGCAAAAGGTGCCGCTAGGTATTACAGTGCAAGGAGGTGTCTCATAGAGTTCCTCCCATCGTCTCTGAAGCCCCTCGCTTATGAATATCAGGCCCTTGGCATTTTGGGCAATTTGTTCTTCCATTTGAGAGAGGTCTTTACGGCCCGGATGTTTGTCCTTGAGGATTTCGTGTACCTCAAAGATAACCGCAAGTCCTTTACCGCACAGTCTTGCTGCCAGTTTTGGATGTCTTGAGATAATGATATCAAACCTAACGGTTCTGATTAGCCTGTCAAACCGCCGATTAAAGATCATGTTTGAGATAATTGGCCCAATATTTCTGTTTATACTTTTGACTATTAATTGTTCAGGCCTGGAAATGCCAAGACCGGAAAACATATTGCCCTGAATGTCCGCTGCAATTGTTACTTCAGTTTTCCGGGCCAATGCTGCACAGGTTGCAGTGATCTGAACGCTTCTGGCCTTTTGTGATGGCAAAGGTTCCGGATATACGTAGAGGATTTTGGCCATTTTGTCCTTACGTTTTATCCTTCAAGAAAATCTCTTTGCCCCAAACCGGTTTTTACGGCCTGATATACCTCTTCAACACTGATTATGGACATGCAGTTTGGATTATTACAGTATTTTTTAATACACGGCGAGCATGGTTTAGGTTTCCTTATGACTTGGTGGATTTCAAGGTCCTGGTATGGCCCTGTATGACGCACAGTACTCGGCACAAAAAGAGAGATGGTTGGGGTCTTCAGTGCTACTGCAATATGAAAAGGGCCTGTATCGTTGGTGATGAAAAGATCCAGCCCTCTGAGTGCAGCAGGTAGCTTTTTTAAGGGCAGGCGCCCTGCAAGGTTGATTATTCTGGGTTTTTGACCGGAGTCAGTTGTTATCCCTTCAGCTATTTCCTTGGCAATTTTTTCATCACCCGGTCCACCGAACAGGATGATATTGACATCTTCCGAATCAGCCAGGAGTCTCTTTCCAAGTTCTGAAAAGTGCCCCTGTGGCCAAGCCTTGTATGGTCTTGAGGCGGATACCTGAAATCCTATTCTTTTGTTTTTTGCATAATTGTATCCCAGGCTATTAAGCAGATTATCCCAGAATGCTTTCACCTCTTCAGCCGTTATAGGCAACACCATCCGTTTGTCCCGGGAAGAATCAAGTTTAACCTTGAAGAGTGTTCGCAACACGTCGAGCCTCTGTTCTATTACATGTGCTTCATCTCTGTATGGGACCCTTACATTAAGAAACGGGGCCACGGTTTCATCTTTGAAACCGATACGGGCAATAAAAGGAATCCGGGCCAGGTAGGCGGCCTGAACAGGGCAGGGATCACTGTCATGAAATACCAGACACAGGTCGTAGTTTCCAGACTTGATTCTGTTTAACAAAGGAAATAACCTTTTGTATCCCCCGTAATAAGGAATTATTGTTCTGATATCAGGATTATTTTCAAAAAGAACTGAAAACTTTTCTCTGACCATGAAATCTATGGATGCGTTTGGAAAAATGCGGCGCGTGGCCCTCACTGCCGGTGTAGAGAGCAGGGTATCTCCTATGGCAGTTGAGGAAACTGCCAATACATTACTGATTTCGTCAGGGTTAAGTTCATTGACCGTTTTTTTTCTTTCCTTTTTCCCCCTTTTTGTGATCAGAACAGCCTTCCATGCTGCCTTGTTTAAGAGCTTCATGGCAGCACCGCCTTGAACCGGGCCATCCACTTGGCCAGGATGAAAAGTGACCACAACTGGCGTGCCTTGAGTCCGTCTTTTCCAATTTCAGAACTGAGCAGATTAGATACACCCTGTTTTTCAAAAAGCCTGTAGAAGTCATCCGGGGCATCCATAATTACTTCTTGTACCTTGTTTTTCAGAGGCCCTCCAATCCACTGGGCCAGGGGTATGGAGAATCCCTTTTTAGGTCTTTCGAACATGGCTTTTGAAATACGGTCGGAAAAGGCATCTCTCAGGATGCGTTTTCCCTTTCTGTCCGTTGTCATGCGGTATTCTGACGGAAGGCTAAGGGCAAATTCCAGAACATCATGATCAAGAAAGGGAGATCTCAACTCAAGTCCATGGGCCATGCTCATGTGATCAGAATAAAACAGGATGTCTCCGGGGAGATAGGTGTTTATATCGGTAATCTGGAGCCTGTCAAGTTCATCGTCAGTGATCTGGTTGTAGAATGATCCAATTAGATCAACGGCAGTGGGATGCACGGTTTTTCCAGCCAGAGGACCGCTTGGATGAAACAGCAACTTTCTGGAGCTTAAAGGAAAGAGTTCAAGAAAAGCAAGATAGCGCTTAGGCTGGTTAAGTAGAAGCGCTCTGTCGGCAGACCTTGCAGGAAAGCTCTTTTTTTTGCGGCTGCGGTTCAGGATGCTCTCTGCCCAGGTGCTGGTTTTTCTTAGCCAACAGTAAGGACGCCGGAGAAATAGTCTCTCAAGTCTTTTAATGAACAGACAGTGGCCATAGCGCTTGTATCCTCCAAAAGCCTCGTCTCCGCCGTCTCCAGTGAGGGCAACCTTGACTTCCCCTGATGCAAATTTACTCAGGAAATAAAGGGGAATGGCCGTTTCATTGGAAAAGGGTTCTCCAAACAGGGCGAGGATCTCCGGGGCCTTTAAAAGGGAATCAGCGGGCAGATAAAACTCATGGTGATCCGTTTTCAGATGATCTGCAATTTGCCTGGCATATGGCAGTTCATTGAATCTCTCATCTTCAAAACCTATTGAAAAGGTCTTTACTGGCCCTCGCAGTGCCATACTGGCAACAGTGAGGGAAGAGTCAATGCCACCTGAAAGAAATGCCCCCAGGGGCACATCTGATACCAGACGTCTGACCACAGCCTGATCAAAACGTTCTTTTGTTTCAATACAGGCCTGCCTGTAATCAATCCTTCTCTTTGCCGGATTTATTGACCAGAATGGGGCATTGTTAATTATTCTGCCTTTTTCCACCTCCAGGAGATGCCCGGGAGGAAGTTTTCTGATCTCTTTAAACGCACAGAAGGGATGAGGGACGTAGCGAAGGCTCAAAAACAGGTCCAGGGCCTCAGGATCAATTTTCCTGTCACATCCGGAAAGTGTAAGAAGTGCAGGGATTTCCGACGCAAAGAAAAAACCAAAGCTGTTTTCAACATAGAATAGAGGTTTTACTCCAAGCCTGTCCCGTACAACAAGAATTCTTTTACTGTTGTGGTCAAGTGCACAAAAGGCGAACATTCCTTTTAGTTTTTCAATGCCTGCTTTGCCATATATACTGATGATATTTGCCAGCACTTCCGTATCTGAGCGCGTGGTGAAAACACACCCCTTTTTTTTAAGCTCGTGTTTCAGCTCTGAAAAGTTGTAGATTTCACCATTAAAAACCACTGTTATTTTTCCTGCGGCATCTGTAAGCGGCTGGGATCCTCCTTTGATATCGATGATTGCCAGTCTTCTGTGGGCAAGACCTATCCTATTGTCAAAATAGATGCCGCTTCCATCAGGTCCTCTATGTGAGAGAAGAGAAGATGCCCTCTCAAGACGCCTTTGAGTACCTGGTAAGCTGTTTTCTTTTATGGAGTATCCTGCTATTCCGCACATGATATATTGTTAAATCAGAGTATTACCTGGCCAATAGTTGCTACAGAAATATTATATTGCGTGTATTTCTACAATTTATTTAAGTGGTTTCTATCCTGGAAAAGTAGTTACCTTTGATATTCACATGATTTTTTTTGCAGTGCAACTTGATCATTTACCCAACGGCTTGTAGGCTCTCGATACCTCTACGGACGAGTCCCAAGCGGAAGAAGACATTGTGTGATACACAGAAGAATAGCCTACCTTTTCCTTCACAGAATTCAAAGGGAAAACTGATGAAAAATACTTGCTTGTATGAGTGACTCGAAGATTGCAGTAATAGATGGGGGCAGGCTTGAGGTCAACAGGGCATTTCTCCCGCTCCTTGAGTCCAATGGTCTCGCGACTTTTAAGGCGTTGATGTCACACCCGGGACACGCGGTGGCAAAGTGTGCCATAAAAGAACGAAATACTGTTCGACTTGATCTTGATACAGAGAGCGGAGAAAAAAGACCTTTTTTCCTTAAACGCTATGCACCTCCTACAGTACGGGACAGGTTGAAGGCATATCTCAGACTGAAGCGTCCGGCTCCAGGTGCCAGACAGGAGTGGCATGCCATGTGGACCTTTCTGCATGTCGGCCTTCCGGGGCCTGTACCTGTGGCATGGGGTCAGGATGGCGGGAGTTCTTTGGTCCTTTCAGAGGGTGTAAGTCATGTGATGAGACTCAGTGAGTGGGCAGAAAGGAATTTTGGAGAAGGGTCTCATGGAAACACACAAGCACTTGCGGCAAAGCATAAGATTATTGAAGAAGTAGCGAATATCGTGGGAAGGATGCACTCAAAGGGACTGCACCACCAGGATCTCTACCTCTGCCACTTTCTGTGCGGTTCAGAGCAGAACGGCCTCCCCCTGACGCTCATAGACTTGCAGCGAGTGGAACGGTCCAGGAGGCTGTCCAGGAGATGGCAGGTGAAGGACCTTGCCCAACTGCACTTTTCCTCGGCCCAATACATAACCAGGCAGGATATACGGCGTTTCTGGAAGGTTTATAATTCAATATATCATACTGGAAGGAGAAAAATGCCGCTCTGGTACTCAATACTCAGGAAAAGTGAGCGCATAAGACGTCATACACTCAAACACAGACTGTGATGGAATCAGGCTCCGTGATTGGAACGATAGTCTGCAAAATACTTCAATGTAATGTCCGCGAAGCATGAACGTCAGAAATCTCCATTCTATGTAGAGAATCTTCTACAAACTCCGGCACCAACTCTTTAAGGATGTGCCGCAAGCTGACGATATTTTGTTCTCCACATCCCATTTCTAAATTGCCGAGCATTGCTTGCAAGGTCTTCCAATCGGTACTCCTGGCCGTGGCAAGCATAATCTTTGGATGCTGTGTGCCAATAAGGTGTTCAGATGTATGGAAGAGTTCTTCATGAAGCTTTTCTCCCAACCTCATACCGGTAAAAGATATTTCAATGTCGCGGCCTATCTCCAAACCGGACAAACGTATCATCTGTTTGGCCAGATCAGTTATACTCACAGGCTCACCCATATCCAGCACAAAGATCTCCCCGCCATGGCCGATGGCCCCGGCCTGTAGAATAAGCTGACAGGCCTCAGTGATAGTCATGAAGTAACGCGTCATGTCGGAATGGGTTACAGTCACAGGCCCACCCTTGGCAATCTGTTCCCTAAATAGCGGTACCACAGAGCCAGTGGAACCAAGAACATTCCCAAAACGGGTAGTAATAAAGTGCGTTGCCACGCGGCCGTTCAGGTTCTGGCAGTAAATTTCCGCAACTCTTTTACTTGCTCCCATAATACTTCTTGGATTCACTGCCTTGTCTGTGGATATCAGTACAAACTTCTCAACATCATGCTCTACGGCAAGATCAGCGACTTCTTTTGTGCCAAGCACATTGGTCTTTATGCCCTCTATTGGATTCTGTTCTACCATGGGCACATGCTTGTAAGCAGCGGCATGGAAGACCACCTGGGGACGACAAATGTCAAAGATATGATGCATACGTGCGTGATCGCGCACATCACCAAGCAGGCTGGTACATTTGTTATTCTTCAGCTTCTCCAGCATTTCCCGCTCAATACAGTAGAGATTATATTCAGAATGATCCAGCAGGATCAGTCTTTCAGGGGCAAGCTTCGCCACCTGACGGCAAAGCTCAGAACCAATGGAACCACCGGCCCCTGTTATCAGGATCCTCTTGTCTGCCAAGAAATAGCGCAGACCTTTTATATCCA
>JGI24025J20009_10003793_pt1 | contig 10160 bp, 7 predicted proteins | sample Cruoilmetagenom3_FD_20009 | JGI IMG/M metagenome (IMG submission 20009) | reverse complement strand
TTAACCAGTTGCTCACCGGCATTTGGTTGACCATGAGTTTTGAACCCTCATCTGACGGCGCTTTTGCCTCGGTTGAATACATTATGCGGGATGTTGATTACGGCTGGATTCTCCGCTATATGCACTCCACCGGTGCCTCGGCATTCTTTATTGTTGTCTACCTGCACATGTTCCGTGGCTTACTTTATGGCTCTTATAAAGCGCCGCGTGAGCTGGTGTGGCTGTTCGGTATGGCGATATATTTAGCGCTGATGGCTGAAGCTTTCCTGGGTTACGTTCTACCCTGGGGGCAGATGTCCTACTGGGGCGCACAGGTCATTATTTCCCTGTTTGGCGCCATCCCCTATATTGGCGATGCCATTGTCGAGTGGGTACGCGGTGATTACCTGATTTCAGGTATTACCCTCAATCGTTTCTTTGCTCTACACGTGGTTGCAGTGCCCATCGTGCTGCTCGGTCTGGTGGTCTTACACCTCCTGGCCCTGCACGAAGTGGGCTCCAACAACCCCGACGGTATTGAAATTAAGAAGAACAAAGATGAGAACGGCATACCCCTCGACGGTATACCCTTCCATCCCTACTACACCGTGCACGATCTAGTGCCGATAGTGGTGTTCCTCTTTATCTTCTGCTTCATTCTGTTCTTTATGCCAGAAATGGGTGGCTACTTTATTGAGCACGCTAACTTTGAAATTGCCAACCCCTTGAAAACCCCCGAGCACATTGCGCCGGTCTGGTATTTCACACCCTACTATTCGATGCTACGCGCAGTACCCGATAAGTTTATGGGCTTCCTGGTGATGGCTGCAGCGGTAGCGATTCTCTTTGTGTTGCCCTGGCTCGATCGTAGTCCGGTTAAGTCAATTCGCTATAAAGGTAATATCAGTCGTGTTGCCGTGGTTATGTTCGCGGTGGTCTTTATCATCCTCGGCATATTGGGTATGAAGTCACCGACACCTGCCCGTACCGCACTGGCGCAGATCTGTACCGTTATTTACTTCCTCTACTTCCTGGCGATGCCGATTTGGACCATGTTGGAAAAAACCAAACCCGAGCCCCTCAGAGTTACGATGGATGGTGGTATGGGATTCTGGCGAGCGCTCGGTGTGCTGTTTATTATTATTGGTCTGGTGGTCGTTCCGCTCAAGGCGGTGGGATCCTCGTCTAATTTTGATTGCGGCACCATTCAATGTGATCAGTTTGAGGCTGAGCCTGAGAATAAGGCATCTCTACAAAACGGCGCCCAACTTTTTGTTAACTACTGCATGGGTTGCCACTCCGCTAAATACCAGCGTTGGGAGCGTGCGGCTGACGACATGGGTGTACCCCACGGTATGATGATGGAGAACCTGGTGTTCTCTGGTCAGAAAATCGGTGGATTGATGGGTATCTCTATGTCGGAGCACTCGGCCAANNCCTGGTTTGGTGCTNTACCCCCCGACNTGACTCTGGCCACCCGAGCGCGTTCAGCNAAGTGGATTTATACCTATTTGCGTAATTTTTACGTCGATAGTAGCCGCCCGGTCGGTATCAATAACAAAGTCTTTAAAGACGTGGGTATGCCTCACGCCTTAATGGACTTACAGGGTCTACAAGGTTGTGCCCCTGGCCCCATGCTGGCTCATAACGGTGGTATTAAAGTTGACCCGCTGACCAGTGAGCCTCTGCTTGACGATCCCTGTGGTTCCTATGAGTTGCTCAGTGAAGGCACCTTGTCCCCTGCTGAGTTCGATGGCGCGGTTTATGATCTGGTCAATTTTATGGCTTATATGGCCAATCCAGTAGAGTCGGAGAGCAAGCGTATTGGCGTTTATGTGCTTTTATTCCTTGCCTTTTTGCTGATCTGGGTATGGCTGTTAAACCGTGAATACTGGAAAGACATTCACTAATAAAGTCGCTGTATAAGTAGGTTTTTATCTATCCTCTGAGGTTTATGTAATGGGTGTTGTTTCAAAGCGAACGTCAATGACATTTTTTTCTGATCCGGCAAGTCACTATTGCCACAGAATAAGAATTGTCCTTGCCGAAAAAGGCGTGACTGTCGATATAGAAGAAGTCGATCCCAATGCTATCCCGGAAGAACTGGCCGAGCTCAATCCCTACGGCTCACTGCCGACTCTAGTCGATAGGGATTTGTCTCTGTACGAATCAAAAGTAATGATGGAATACCTTGATGAGCGCTTCCCTCATCCACCCCTGCTACCGGTCTACCCGGTGGCTCGAGCCTTGAGTCGTCAATACATGCATCGTATTGAGAAAGACTGGTGTGAAAAGGTGGATGTTATTCTTGCCAACAAGGATAGCAAAGAGGTAAGCCTGGCTCGCAAAGAGCTGCGCGATAGCTTGTTGGGAATTGCGCCGATTTTTACCGATAAACCCTTCTTTATGTACGAAGAGTTTACTTTGGTCGACTGCTGTCTGGCACCATTGTTGTGGCGACTAGAGAGCTTGGGTATTGATATGCCCAATACCCGTCAGGCTAAACCGCTACACGACTACATGCGACGTTTGTTTGAGCGCCCAGCATTTCTGTCCAGCTTGACGGAGCCTGAGCGGGACATGAATAGCTAATTGGGCCATTCGGCTTTTCAGGCCCGAGTCCGCAGGTAAGACTAATGGCAATGACTTCCAATAAGCCTTATTTGGTTAGGGCTTTTTATGACTGGATTGTAGACAACGACTGCACCCCTCACGTGGTAGTTAATGCCATGGAGGCGGGCGTAGAGGTGCCCCAGGTTTATGTTAGTGACGGCCAGGTTGTGCTCAATCTGGCGCCACGAGCAGTAACTGCCTTCAATCTTGATAACGACGCAATTAGCTTCAATACGCGTTTTGGTGGTGTACCCACCGATATCTATGTGCCCATTGATGCTGTTATTGGTATTTATGCGCGCGAGAATGGCGAGGGTATGGCCTTTGAGTCGTCTGCACCAAAAGCGACCGAGCTGCGTGGTATTGATGATGAACCTGATGATGAGCCACCGACGGGCTCTGGGCCCTCCGGGTCAAAGCGACCGGGATCAAAACCATCTGGAGCAAAACCGTCAGGCCCCGTGCTCAGAGTTGTTAAGTAATTCGGGCTAAATTTTAGCTCGCCTAGACAGACTAACCCGATAGAGAGGAGTTGATAATGAATGATCCAATCGTGATTTGCGGATATGCGCGTACGCCAATGGGCGGCATGATGGGTGTGTTGGCCGATGTACCGTCGCCACAATTGGGCGCAACAGCAATTGCTGCCGCTATGGAGCGCGCCGGTGTCGATAATAACGATGTTGACGAAGCGTTGATTGGTTGTGTTTTACCAGCTGGCGTGGGTCAATCCCCTGCGCGCCAGGCCGCGTTGGGTGCAGGTCTGCCCGTCAGCACTGGTACAACCACAGTCAATAAGATGTGTGGCTCCGGGATGAAAACCGTAATGATGGCCTGTGACACCCTACTTGCGGGCCAGGCTGATGTCGTTGTCGCTGGTGGCATGGAAAATATGAGTAGTGCGCCCTACGTGCTGAAGAAAGCCCGTGGTGGTTATCGACTGGGTAACGGTGAATTACTCGATCATATGTATGTCGACGGCTTACAAGATGCCTACACTGGTGGTTTGATGGGTGTTTTTGCTGAAAGCTGTGCCGGTAAATACACCTTTACCCGTGAAGATCAGGACGCCTACGCCATTGAGTCTCTGCGCCGCGCCAACGCAGCGATTGACGAGGGTAAACTCAGTCGCGAGATTGCACCGGTTACTGTTAAGACGCGCAAAGGCGAGACAGTTATCGATACCGATGAGCAGCCAGGTAATGCCCGCCCCGATAAAATCCCCAACCTGAAACCTGCTTTCAAGAAAGACGGTTCTGTCACGGCGGCCAACGCTAGCTCAATTTCTGACGGTGCTGCGGCCCTGGTGCTGATGCGTCAGAGTGAAGCTGAGAAGCGTGGCCTGAAGCCCGTCGCTGCGATTCGTGGTTATACCCAGTTTGCCCAAGAGCCCGAGTGGTTTACCACTGCCCCTGTTGGCGCTATGAATACCCTCTTTGAACGCACTGGTTGGTCGGCGGCGGATGTTGACCTGTTTGAAGTCAACGAAGCCTTTGCCGTTGTCGCCATGGCTGCGATGAAGGAGCTGGATATTCCCCATGACAAGATCAATGTTCATGGTGGTGCCTGTGCTTTGGGTCATCCCCTGGGCGCCAGTGGTGCACGCATTATCGTCACCTTGCTCTCTGCTTTGGAGACCTACGGTAAAACCAAGGGTGTCGCTAGTCTCTGTATTGGCGGTGGCGAGGCAACAGCGGTTGCTGTCGAGCTTCTCTAAGCGATACATTTAAGAAAGTCTTGCATAAAAAAGCCCCACATTGTTGGGGCTTTTTTTATGGCGCTGGCTTTGTTGTCGTCAAAGTTTGGAGCTATTTGGTCGTTGGTTCTTTAGTGAGTCCCTCCCAGCGTTGCACCAGGTTGGGGGCATCAATACCCAGTGAATCAAGCGTGCGGCCAACGGTCTGATTGATGATGTCCTCGATATTGACCGGGTGCTGATAAAAAGAAGGCACTGGTGGTGCAATAATGCCACCCATCTCGGTCACAATGGCCATATTGCGTAAGTGTACGAGATGGAGAGGTGTCTCCCTCGGTAATAGCACCAGTGTCCTGCGCTCTTTTAGCGTCACACCGGCTGCGCGGGATATTAGATTGTTGTCCAGCCCGTGAGCGATAGAGCCCAAGGTGTTCATCGAGCAAGGCGCTACCACCATGGAGTGAATGGGAAAGGAGCCGCTGGAGATGCTGGCGCCAAAATCCTTGTGACGATGGCACACGTCTGCCAGTACAGAAATTGCTTTTTTGTCGAAACCGGTTTCATGTTCAGCGGTGATAATACCGGCGGGCGATAAAACCAGGTGAGTTTCAACCTCGGGCAGCTCGGCCAGTACCTGGAGCAGGCGGATACCATAGATACAACCAGTGGCGCCGGTAATGGCAACAATGACTCGTTTGAGCATAACTTCTCCTATTGCAATCCTGGCTTAATGTCATTGTAGCCGCATTGGCCGTTATTAGGGATCGTCGGCTGGATTGATTTTCTGAGCGAAGCCTATGTACTGAGGGAGGAGGTGATAGTTTGTATAAAACCAAGGCAATAAAAAAGGGCAGACTTTTCAGTCTTGCCCTTTGTCTGTTTTGCGCATCTTAGTGTTAACTAAAAGCGTAAAGCAGATAACCCTACTTTACATAAAGTAGAATTAGATGGCTACGATGTTCTCAGCTTGAGGACCTTTTTGGCCTTGAGTTACAGTGAACTCAACTTTTTGGCCTTCGATCAGAGTTTTAAAGCCTGAGCCAGAGATTGCGCTGAAGTGGGCAAAAACGTCGGGGCCAGACTCTTGCTCGATAAAACCAAAACCTTTAGCTTCGTTGAACCACTTAACAGTACCGGTAGTAGTAGACATAGTTATTTCCTAATAATTCGAGAGTAATTAAAGCCTTTTAATAAGGCCGTTTTGCTGGAAGTGCTGCTATTACTTATGAAAAACAGGACGAGTGTACTACTGAGGAACATCGAAATGGTGTGCATAAATATAGGACGTACTTTCAAGCTGTGAGAATTATATACCGCTTTATAGTCGAGTCAATGGTTAAACCCTGATAAAAATAGCTTATTTGTGTGTTTGCCGCCTAATGACTACAGGGCAGGTATTGGTGTTTCAAATTGACTCGAACGTTGCTCTTCAGTGAGGTGGTGCAAATCAGCAGGAAGAGGCCGCTGATTGGCGCTTAAATAGTTGCCGTGTGATGCCTATTATCAGCAGGCTACTAATCTCAATGAGCAGCGAGAGAGTGAAACCGCAAGTAAGCCCGCTAATAATCGCCGAGGGATTTAAGATAATGTCGTAGGTGAAATTGTCCCAAACCTCACTTTTAATATCTATCAAGGGTTTTAAAATCACGTGTTTGTAAGCGCTGTAGGTGCTTGCAGTGAAGCTTTTCCGAGCCTGTGCCAGTGTCCGGTTTCTGTTGTAAATTGCTGCGATGCTATCAGCGCCATCAATAATCACCGGGTCTTCCTTGTTTTGGTAGTGAGCGATGAGTTTGTCCAGGCTGCCATCAAAATAGCGTTCGGCATCCTTCTGGAATGCCTTGAGACTCATCGAAGATTCGAGAAAGTGTGCTCCAAGACTTTTCCCGTATTGATCGATAAAGGCAGGCACCTGAACACCAACGAGTAAGCCGCTGGTGAAAACTAATAATCGGAGAAATCCAAAATTCTACGCATATATTCTCGCGGTGTTCCGCACCTGCTAGCAGTGCCTTGTCAGCAGTGGGTTTAACTGCTTTTTGGCGTGTTGGGAATAATAGCGGTGCGCGAAGAAATAGGGAATACGCGCCTTTGGGGCGGGTTGTTTGTCTGAGTGGGGTAGTGCTAGCGTGAGTTTTTCTAAGCGAAAGAATGGTGGGCCTTCCCAGACTTGAACTGGGGACCTGCCGATTATGAGTCGGATGCTCTAACCAACTGAGCTAAAGGCCCTTCTTAAGCTGTGCTTGTGTGCTGCGGCTAAAAGCTGATTAGCTTTTATGCTGCCCTCTCAAATTATCGATAGTATTTTGAGAGGGCAGCATTATAAAAGGCTTTGTCGTTATCTGCCAGATAAGATCTGTTGCTGGAAGTGATCTATTCGTCAAGAAAGCTGCGCATGTGATCGGAGCGGGTAGGGTGGCGCAGTTTGCGCAGAGCTTTGGCTTCGATTTGGCGAATACGTTCGCGAGTCACGTCAAACTGCTTGCCGACCTCTTCCAGAGTGTGATCAGTATTCATGTCGATGCCAAAGCGCATACGCAGTACCTTGGCTTCGCGGGCTGTGAGGCCGTTGAGTACTTCGCGAGTCGCTTCGGTCAGGCTCTCAGCCGTGGCTGAGTGAATTGGCGAGTCGACGTTGACGTCTTCAATAAAATCGCCGAGGTGAGAGTCTTCATCGTCGCCAATGGGCGTTTCGAGAGATATAGGCTCTTTGGCAATTTTGAGTACTTTACGAATTTTTTCTTCGGGCAGTTCCATGCGCTCGCCGAGTTCTTCCGGCGTTGGCTCGCGGCCCATTTCCTGCAACATTTGGCGCGATACACGGTTGAGTTTGTTGATCGTTTCAATCATGTGCACCGGAATACGAATGGTGCGAGCCTGGTCGGCAATGGAGCGTGTTATCGCCTGGCGAATCCACCAGGTCGCGTAGGTCGAAAATTTATAACCGCGGCGATATTCAAACTTGTCCACCGCTTTCATCAGGCCAATATTACCTTCCTGAATCAAATCGAGAAATTGCAGGCCGCGGTTGGTGTATTTCTTAGCGATAGAAATTACCAGGCGAAGGTTGGCTTCGACCATTTCTTTCTTGGCGCGTCGCGCTTTAGCCTCGCCAATAGACATACGGCGGTTGATGTCCTTAATTTGTGTGATGGTCAAGCCCGATGCTTCTTCAATGCTTGCCAGCTTTTTCTGTACGCGGGTGATATCATCCAGCAAGTTCTTGATGGCGGGGGCGTAGGCTTGCTTGCGTCGGGAAAGGTTCGCCGCCCACTTGTCATTCGTTTCATTGCCGGGGAAGCTTTCAACAAATTCTTTGCGGGGCATTTTAGCTTCGCGAATACACAACCTCATAACGCTGCGCTCGTGCTTCCTCACTTCGTGAAGGGCGATGCGAACCCGGGCGACCAGGGGGTCGTATTGCTTGGGTATCAGTTTTAGGTATTTAAACAGTTCGCCCAGTTCGGCGAGATTCTTTTCAGCGCTTTCGGCGTTGCGCCCATGGCGAGCAATTGATCGTTTGGTCTTGTCATTCTGCTTGCGGATGGCGCCAAAGCGGTTGGCCGCCTCTTCGGGGCAGAGTCCGCCTTCGTGTTGCTCTTCCTCTTCTTCTTCCTCTTTTTCACCAGCAAGTATGGCAGCAGCGTCTTTCTTGCTCTGTTCGAGCGCTGAGGGTACGTGCTCGACGGGGTTGAGGTAGCCGGCGATAATTTCGACCAGGCGACGCTCGCCTTTCTGCACAAGCTCGTACTGGGCGAGGATGTCGTCGACAGTCTCGGGCCATTCAGACATGGCGTACATAACGTCGCGGATGCCTTCTTCGATACGCTTGGCGATCTCAATTTCGCCTTCGCGAGTCAGCAGCTCAACGGTGCCCATTTCGCGCATGTACATACGCACGGGATCGGTGGTGCGGTGCTTTTCGGTTTCGACGGCGGCCAGTGCGGCAGCGGCTTCGGCGGCGGCAATTTCGTCGGCGCTATTGTTGCCTTCGTCATTAATCAGTAGAGTATCGGCGTCGGGGGCAGTTTCGAAGACGTTGATGCCCATGTCATTGATCATTTGAATGATGTCTTCAACCTGATCGGGATCAGAAATATCCTCGGGGAGGTGGTCGTTAACCTCGGCGTAGGTCAAGTAGCCCTGTTCGCGGCCCTTGGCAATCAGTTCCTTGATGCGTGACTGTTGTTGGCTGACGTCGCTCATAGAGTATCCGTAGTTGGTGAATGGCTGAAAANAAACGNGAAATTATAGCCTATAAATGGGGTTCTGTCTTGTGATTACAAGCCCNGCATATCAGCTATTTGGGTGTTTCATCTTTGCGTTCAAGTAATTGTTTTATCTTGTTAATTAAATCAGGGCTACGGTCTGCGGCGGGTAGCTCTAACCAAATCGCGAACGCTGTATTGCGGTCGTGATCATCGAGCTGGCTTTTGGCGCTTAAATACGCAATGCGCTGTTCGATAGTTTGCTCGCTAATGACTGTGAGAAGCAGTGAGTCAACAATGTCCTGGGCCTGTTTTACATAGCTTTCAGCTGCCTGGCTGGGGATGTTGACCAGATCGTTAGCGGCGATCCCCGCTAACATTTCGCCCTGCTCCTGACCATGGACGCCACGCCAATAACCGAGAATATGATTAAGAGTATAGTCGGGATTTTTCTCCAGCAAAGAGAATAAGCCCTGAAGTATCTCAATATCGGCGAGCTCAAGCTTGAGTAGCGCTTCGCTGTGCTCAAGCTTCTGCACCAGTGATGGGTGGTTGATAAGTAATGCGATAAGCCAGTGCAGAGGCTTTAGTTGCAATTGCTTTTGTGTCGGGTCTGAAGACTTCTTAGTTGTTTTGGTGCTTAGTTGGGCTTCACTCGCTGGCTGCTCATAATCCCCCGCTGGCGGGTAGTTATCGTCTGCGGGGTAGCGCTCGGTACTTTCATACCCGGTGCTTTCATCGTTATTGCCATAGTTGCNGCCATAGTCTTCGTAATTGCCGTTATCCGGTGGTGCCTCGTGCCATTGCGCAGGTGCTTCACTGNCCGGTGGGGCGAGCAATCCCGTTAAGGTGTCGGTGGCGAGGCCGGTCTTTTTGGCCAGTTGGTCGAGCAGTAATTGCCGGAAAATACCCGCTGGTAGCTGATTGATCATCGGTGCGGCAAGGGTGGCGAAGCGGGCGCAGTCATCGGCCAGGGTTAAGTCCAGGCCCTCTTCGCAGAGTGAAAAGAGAAAGGCAGAGAGCGGCGTGGCGTTGCTGATTAAATTGCGAAAACGCTCGTTGCCGATTTTCCGCACCAGAGTATCTGGGTCTTCGCCCTCATCGAGAAAGAGGAACTTGGCGCTGCGCCCGTCCGTCATTAGCGGCAGGCTGGTTTCCAGGGCGCGCTTGCCTGCCTGGCGTCCAGCTTTGTCGCCGTCAAAGCAAAAAACCACTTCACTGGTGTAGCGGAAGAGCTTTTCAAGGTGAGCGTCAGAAACGGCGGTGCCAAGAGTGGCGACGGCATTTTCTATTTCATGCTGGGCCAGGGCGACGACATCCATATAGCCTTCAACAACCAACAGGTTGCCAGTGCTATGGCGGCTGCGATTGGCTTCGTACAGGCCGTAAAGCTCACGGCCTTTGTGGAATACCGTCGTTTCCGGCGAGTTGAGATACTTGGGCTTGTCATCGCCGAGCACTCGTCCACCGAAGGCAATCGTGCGCCCGCGAGTATCCCTAATGGGGAAAATAATACGTTCGCGAAAGCGGTCGTAACGTTTGTTTTCCTCTTCGCGATTAACCAGCAGGCCGGCGTCGGTGAGTAACGCAATGGTTTCGTCTTCGACCGTATCGTTGCTCTCCTTCTCGTCGTCATTGTGTTGCAGGCGACTTTCGGTGACGGCGAG
>JGI24025J20009_10003792_pt1 | contig 10160 bp, 14 predicted proteins | sample Cruoilmetagenom3_FD_20009 | JGI IMG/M metagenome (IMG submission 20009) | reverse complement strand
GTTCCAATCCTCGCGGGGTTTCCTGATGCCTCTGCGCTCTCCGCGCACTCTGCGGTAAAACTTAGGAGATGGTGATTTCACTGGAATTTTCGATTGTGCCCGATCGATCTAACCGGGCTCCCGGTTCACTGCCACGCGAGCCAGAGAACCCCCCATGGCATAGTGGCATGGGCATGCGGGAACATGCCCGCAGCCATCACTCTGCAAACATAAGTATCTTCTTGTCGTCAGCCGCAACCTTCGACATCGTCTGATCGACATCGCCACCAAAGACCTTGCCCATAATACCGACATTCATCGACGCGACGTACGTGTTGCCGTCCGACTTCTCATAAACCGCAACAGCGCAGGGCATCATCACAGCAACGAATTTGGTATCGTCCGCGCCGAGGAGCCCTGATGCATACTCTGGCTGGCACATCTCGATAACCTTGATCCTGCCGACATCGTCGCTGCCAGCGTCCACGATAGATTTCCGGAAGTCATAGACCTTGGGAACCGTCCAGCCCTCACTTTCCGCGTTCGCGATGATCGTCTCAACGGTTGTGTTGAAGTCGTAAGGGCTCTTCGCCTCGTGAATCATCATCCCGGGCGCCGCCATCTTCATTACGAGCGCAAGGACTATGAGTCCAAGAATGAATCCGCCGAGAGCGGCGATTGTTGTTTGGGTCTCTATTATCATCCATGTTTTTCCTCCTGTATCATCTCATTCGTGTTATTTGTGTCATTCGTGCCTGCGAAACCATCTTCTGGTTCTGGTTTCAGATCACGAATCAATAAAATAAAAAAGAGTGAATGGACATAGCCATCCATCTCGTAATCTCAATCGATTCAGTTCCGCATCCGCAGCAGATACGCTACAGCCATAAGCCCACCGAGTGCCGGTACAATCCCGAAACCGGGTGTGGCTGCTACTGGTTCGTCTGCGCCTTCGCCGGCTCCGGTCGCTGTTCCAGCCTTCGCGTTGAAATCAGCGAGATTCAAACTTTCGCCTGGCTTCGTTGCACTGATCAGGTCTCCGGATGCGTCCTTCTCGACATCGTATCCGAGCGCCTCAAAGTCGATGACGTGCTCTTCGTGGCAGTCCTTGCATGTCAGCGCATCCTCTTTCGGCGACACTCCGTGGAAGAGTCCCAGGTACCGTGCGGTGTCCACGTACTGGACCGGGTCGTATATCTTGCCCGTCGCCACAAAGATCGCCTGGGTCATGTTGTTGGTCTCCTTAACAGTCTTGTGCCTGTACGGCAGCAGGTGCGTACCATCCCATGACTGTCTGCCCCGATGAAACCTTGCTGCGTAGATCTTTGATGCAGGATCGCCGATTCCGCCGACCGGCTTTGCCATCATCACGGCACCATCATCACCACGCACAACCGGATCTGCGAGATCAACGATCTCAGACATCCGGTTCCACCAGACATGAATCGGTGCAGGATTGCTCTCGCGAACGGTCGTCAGGTGATACAGGTTTCCCTTGCCAAGATACGTGTGTTCCCAGTCGCGGGACATCTCGACAGTCTGCACCTTGCCATACGCTGTGACGTGGCATGCGGTGCAGTAGAGCCGATCCGTATGCTTGTTGTACATCGAACCCTCTGCGTGAGGCTCTCTGCCGTGACATCTTCTGTCATCGCAGGTGACCGGGACATCGGTATCATCGACACGCAGGTCCATGCCCCTGCCTGATACATGATGATTCACGAACGTGTGACAGTCCTGACATGCCATGCCAGTGCTCATGTGAACATCGAGGTCTCGTGGGACCTCTGCTGCACCCATCACAAGTTCGAGATTGCCCCGCTTGTTGTTGTCTCCACCACTCGCCAGTGCATGGCAGCGCAGACACATCTCACGCGTCGGCGGTCCGACATTCCGGGCTGCTGCCGTCGCATCAATCGATGGATCAGGACCTGACGCGGTCTTCTTGTAATTCGGTGCGTGACAGATCAGACAGTCGATCTTCTCAACCGAAAAATCGTGTTCGGATAAGCCATAGCCAGCGTGACACTTACCACATAGGGCTTCATTCGATTTCACGGCAATGCAGAAATCGTTTATACCAACGAGTTTACCCGTCATCTTGCCTTCCTTTCCGACAACGTGTGTTGCCTCGCCCATCCACGTGTTATGAATCGAGGTTGCGAAATCCTCGCCCTCCTGCTGGTGACACATCAGACAGGTTTCAGTACCCTTATATTCCTGGATGCTGGCGTGCACCCCTTCAGATGCAGCCGATACTGCCGACGCGATCAACAGACAAAAAAGTAGAGCAATAATTACCACCGACAGTGCTTTGGTATTGCGTAGTGGGGTTTTTGTATTTCGATTCTTTATGGTGTATTCCTCCTTCGGTATATCAACATAGATTTTACGATTTCAATCGATTCATCTACGTTATGCGTAACAATATTACGACAACCTACTTTAACGTTTCGGCGTCTTCCCGGGCGAGGAATCGAAATATTGAGTCACTCGCATTCTGCAGACGGTGCGGAACTCGTGCAAAGCTCTCGATGAGCCTATCTGCCACGATCTCCCCTCGCCCGCCGCCGATCTCAGCGATACCACGCCCTTCGAGTGCATATAAAAAGACGTCAATCGGGGTTGCGTGAAGTTTCAACAACTCACCGGGATGCAACGTGATGTGCACCACCTGCATATTTACCACCTACTAAAATAAAAAAGAGTGAATGGACATAGCCATCCATCTCGTAATCTCAATCGATTCAGTTCCGCCTCCGCAGCAGATACGCTACAGCCATAAGCCCGCCGAGTGCCGGAATAATCCCGAAACCTGGCGTAGATGCAGCTGATTCGTCCGGACATACACAGGTCTCTGTGTCGCCATTCGCAGGGAAATTGACAAGATTCAGACTCTCGCCCGGCTTTGTTGCGCTGATCAAGTTTCCTGATGCGTCCTCCTCGACATCGTATCCGAGCGCCTCAAAGTCGACCGCGTGGTCTTTGTGACAGTCCGTGCAGGTCAACGCTTCGTCCTTTGGCGAGACCCCATGGAAGAGCCCCATGTACCGCTTGGCATCCACGTACTGGACCGGATCGAATATCCTGCCTGTTGCGTCAAAGATTGTCTGAGTCATGTTGTCGGTCGTCTTAACGGTCATGACCTTAAACGGCAGTATATATGTGCCGTTCCATGGCTGCCTGCCAAGATGCAGTCTTGCCGCATAAATCTTTGAAGCGGAATTATTGATGCTCCCGACTGGCTTTGCCATTACAACGACCCCATCGTCGTCAAGCACGGCAGGGTCAGCGAGATCCATGATCTCAGACCACCTGTTCCACCAGACATGTATCGGTGCAGGGTTGCTCTCACGCACGATCATCTCGTGGTGCATGACATTTGCACCCAGATGTTCGAGATGTCGAGTCTCCCAGTTACGGGAGATCTCAACGGTCTGCTCCTTGCCGTAAGATGTGACGTGGCAGGCTGTGCAGTAGATCCGGTCTGTGTGCTTGTTGTACATCGACCCATCTGGATGTGGTTCACTGCCGTGACATCTTCGGTCGTCACAGGTGACCGGGAAATCGGTGTCATCGACACGCAGGTCCATACCCCTACCTGATACGTGATGGTCTATGAAGACGTGACAGTTCTGGCAGGTCATGTTCGCACTCATGTGGACATCGAGGTCTCGTGAGACATTGGCTGCACCCATCGCAAGTTCGAGATCGCCCCGCTTGTTGTTGTCGCCACCGCCGGCTGTTGCATGGCAGCGCAGGCACATCGCACGCGTGGGCAGTCTGACGTTTCGAGCTGCTGCGGTCGCATCGATCGATGGGTCAGGACCTGACATGGTCTTCTTGTAGTTCGGTGCATGACAGATCAGGCAGTCGATCTTCTCGATCGGACAGACCATCTTCTTAACCGCACAATCACATTCGCATTTGCAGCAGGTACCAGCTCCTGCGTGGCACTTGCCGCACAATAGCTTCATTCGATTGGGTGCCCACGCAGAAATCATTCACGCCCAGGACTTTACCGGTCATGTTGCCCTCCTTTCCGACGACGTGTGTCGCCACGCCCCTCCACGTATTATGGATGGACGTTACGAAGTCCTCGCCTTCCTTTTGATGGCATGCAAGACAGGTCTCTGCCCCGGTATACTCATCGATTCCGGCGTGTGTCCCTTCAATGGCCGATGCGGTTGACGCAATCAGCAGGCAGAAAAGCAGAACAATAAGAAATCTCACCGCTGCAATGTGGCGCAGGCGCGAGGTCGCATTTTGTGTATTCATAGTCCATTCCTATTCGTATGGATCGGTCTCATGCGTGACCTCACAGCACCCGCGTCTTCTCCTTTGGTCTTGGCGTCTTCACAACGAGGAAACGAAACACCGACTCGCTCTCATTAAGCAGACGGTGCGGAACTCGTGCAGGGCTCTCGATGAGCTGATCTGCCACGACCTCCTCTCGCTCGCCGCCGATCTCAACGACGCCGCGTCCCTCAAGTATGTAGAAAAAGACGTCAACCGGGGTTGCGTGGAGTTTCAACGCCTCCCCCGGCTGCAACGTGATATGCACCGCCTGGACATGCTCGGTGTCATGAATCATCGACGCATGGACTCCGTGCGGGTTTGGGGATACTGGTGCGCTTCTTGCGTCGACGATCTTCATCAGAGCACTCCTTTCGTAAACTCCTCAAACCCGATCCGGTCGATGAAGTCGCCGAGCCGCTCCTTTGGCTTTGCATTCGCGATGTAGTAGTCAAAGACACTTCGTGCAACCTTCTTCGCATCATCAATCGACTCGACGTAGGTCAACTCCTTTGCGATCCTCGGCTTCTTGCCAGCCTCGCCTCCGACGACCACCTTGAAGCCTTTCTTGAAGCCAAAGAATCCGAGGTCTTTTATCCACGACTCGCCGCAGCAGTTCGGACATCCTGATACGCCGATCTTGAACTTCGCGGGGAGGTTCATGCCGTGATACGCATCATGCAGAGCCATCCCGAGCCCGAGACTGTCTGATATGCCTTTCTTGCAGAATGTCGTTCCCGGACAGATCTTGACGCTCCGGACGCATAGCCCGATTGCAGCGCCGGGGCTCATCTCAAGGTCATTCCATGCGGAATCGATGTCTGCTTCCTTGAGTCCCACAATAACCATCCGCTGTGCGCTTGTTATCTTTATCGCGGCCGCTCCGTACTTCTCGGAAACGTCCGCAATCTTTCGCAAGGTATCTGGCGATACCACGCCTGCCGGAGTGTCCGGCGCTATCGCGTACGTCTCTCGGTCTCGTTGCAAGACTGCTCCCTTCTCTGGTATGTCGTTCTTCTTTTCATCAGCCATTCCTATCACCTCTGTTGCCTAAATCCCGGCATTGTACACTTTGTCTGTTCAATTATTGCTTTCATTTCTATCACCACCAATGCGCTTCAAATCGCATGAGAATTCCTTTGAGACCGGCTTTGTGCCGTGCCTCATCCTTTGATGCTCGCTCAAAGAACCGTGCCGCATCGATCATGCCTTCCGCTTCGGCTGCTTTTGCAGCTTCCGCCTTCTCGACCTCGGCTTTCGTCTCGCCTGCAAGCATCATCTCGATGTTCGCTTTCGTGTCCTTGATCATGCCGAGAAGTTCGGCAACCTCTGCGGCATGCCATGCTTCATCCATCGCAACCTGCCTGAAGTACATGGCTGCGGTGTAGTGTCCCTCGCGCTCCGCCTGCTTTGACATCGCAAGGTAGAGACCGACCTCTGTTGTCTCTCCCTTAAAATTCGCTTTGAGTTCGTCTTTCGTTGTCATTTTAGACCTCCAAATAAAAAATAAGAAAAGGGGGCACCTAGCCTCCTCTTCTAAGCCAAACGAAGAGAGCAAGAATCGATGCAAACGAGACCACTGCCCCGAACCCGGGACTGTTCGCTGCATCTGCTTCACCCTCTGCCGCTCCTGCTGTTCCAGTCGTTTCCTTCGTTCCTTCAGCCCCTACAGCCTCTGCAAGCTCTGCTTCAGCCCGGAGCCTCTTGTCTTCCGACTTAATCTTCACAGCGGTCTCCTTGAGCGGTCCCCATCCATACCACTGTTCCTGATCCGCGTTTGCATGGAACGCGCTCTGGAAACAACGCATCCGGTACTTCATCCACATGACCCATAGATCCTCCTCGATCGTATGTGACTGATCGTAGAACCTGAGAACATCAGGATATGGATAGGACTGAAGTTCATCGATGTAATCCGGCTCAGGGAGGATGCCGTCGCGGTGTAGTGCTGCCACAGTCTCGACCGACTCCGCATAGACCCGGTCAGCTTCTCGGAGCATCTGGTCTCCTTCTTCAAGGGAGATTCTTGCGAACTCCTCTGAGTGGCAGTCACCACATACTGTGATCATCTTCTCTCGAGGTTCGTTCCACTCGTCCATCGTGAGTCTTGCAAGCTTTGCAGGACCTATGAGATCGAACCTTGCAGTCGGATTCCCGTCTGCATCAAGGACACCGAACGACTTCAGGACAGATGCTCGGTCTTCTGCCCATTCCGCATCAGGCTCCTCGACTCTGACGCCAAGAAATCCCCATGAAGTGATGACCTTGTGGTCTCCGCCACTTATATGGCACATCTGGCATGTGGGGCTGGTGTAACTCTCTTTCGCCTCGGAGAGGGGTGCGCTCCAGTCCCAGTCGTCGCCCTCGGTCAGGTAGATCACACCGTGCTTCGAGGTCGAGTACATCTCCCACTGGGCGTGGTCGAAGCCCTGATGGCATGTCATACATGCTTCGGGTCTTCTCGCCTCCGCTACTGAGAAACTGTGTCTCGTATGGCAGTTGTCACAGCCTACCACACCGTAGTGGTACTCATCCCATCCGGTCTCATCCTTCGCTCCCATCTTGTGGCAGCCTCCGCAGCCCTTCTGACCTTCCATCAGTTCTTTTGGTTGGTCTTTCGTCGTCGGCATCGCAAAGAGCGCAGTCCACGCGATGCTGTGCTTTCCGTCCATGTACTGGGAATCCTGCTCCGCGTGGCACGCACCGCACGTCTCGTGTGTCGGCATCTTTACCTTATCAACGGTATCAGCCGAACTGTGTGCAAATCCATGACAGTCTGAGCAATCGACATCATCGCCCATCGCACCACTCTTGAAATCCCGGACGATTTCGGGAGTGATTTCGCTGTGACAGTCTATACAGATTGATGCTGCTGCTGACCCCACCAGAAATGGGGTCAGGAGTATCAGAACCAGCAATACAAAAAGTCTCTTCATAGTCTTTTGCCTCCTGTTGTGTGCGTTTGTTGTTATTATGTCTGTTCGAGAACACTCACATTCGGATTCTTCTCTCCATACTTCCCGGCGAGTTCCGCCAGCACCTCATCCCTTGACTTTCCTTCGTGCTCAAGCCTCCCTATCAACTGATATGCGGCGAAGAGCGGCGAAGGTCCTATCTCTGACGCAAAGTTGCCGACGCCCTGATTCCAGACAAGGAGTGTGAATAGTTCGTCAAGTTCCGCAACAGTAACGCCCGCGTAGTACGACTTCACAAGTTCCCGCGTCGCCTGACGAAGACGACCTGAACCAACCGCATTCGCAAGCGAGAGCAGGTATTTGGTCTTCATATCGATAGCAGGGTCTTCTTTCTTCCAGACGAGTTGCCAGAACTGCGACACAATCTTGCCGAGCGCTTTGTCGGTTTTACCAAGATTGGTAAGAGCTGCAGGGTGTAACGGGACATTCATGACGCCGACGGTATTCTTCTCTTCTGTCCGGTAAAAGTACGTCCGGTATTCAGTATCCGAGATCTTCTCTGTGAGGTGCTCAAATCCGAGGTCTGCCATAGTAGAATATAGCGGGAACGGCTCGAAACTCTGGACCACGCAGATTCCACTGCCAGCAGCCACAACTTCTGCTTTCACAAGAATCGTAGACAGGAAATTGCCTGTAAGCCCTTTGCCATCTACTACTTCGAATGATTCCTTCTTATCGGCCCATTCTTTGGTCATGGGATACCACCTTCATGCGCGTAAACCTTTTAATAGTTTACTGCTACAGTGATATGTATTGCGAGTATATAACATTATGGTGCGGAAATCGTCCATAAATCGTACGAGAAGTACGAAAATCGATATGGTGATATGCAAATGATTGACGAAAGAGACCTAAAGATCATAGACATACTTCGTGAGAACGCACGCACACCGCACACCGAGATCGCTGCGAGACTCGATGTTGCCGAATCCACGATACGACACCGTGTGCAGGTGCTCGAGGAAGAAGGTGTAATACAACAGTACACCGTCGTAACCGATCCGGCAAAGCTCGGGTACAACTCAGTCGCCCTCGTCGGAATCGACGTTGAACCAACACACCTCCTCGATGTTGCACTGCGTTTGAGCGAGTTTCATGAGGTGAAATTCGTTGCGACCTCGGCAGGAGATCACATGATCATGACCGAAGTGTGGCTTACGGATGGGGGTGCGCTCAGGACATTCATCGCTGAGAATATCAAGAAGCTGGACGGCGTGAAGAGCGTGTCGCCGACTGTGATCATGGATAACTGGAAGGTACGCAGCGGGCATCTGCTACCGTGAATGAAAATTAAGAGGTAGGATATTATGAAAAAAGAAATAAAAATATGGCATAATAAAGAAGGAGATTACCTTGAAGTTATCTTTGATCGGAAAGCCGGGTACTTCAAGGAGACCGAGAACGATTCCGTGATGAAAAAAGTCGACGAAAGTGGAAACATCGTCGGGTTTTCCATCCTGAAGGTGAGTGCACTCAAGGGGCAAAAACCACTTTCAGTCGGTCTCGCAAGTCACATCGCCTGACATGTTGGCATTACGTCTTCGACACTTCGCAAGTTGATGAAACTGCTAATCCTGTACGGAGGAAACTTCGGGGAACGAGTGATACGAAACCTTGTGAACGACTCCGAATTCTGCAAATCCTGTGACCCGCTCTGCACACACTGTAAGTATGAGCGGTATTGCTACGCAGAAAGTATCATTGGCACGATCAGATTCCCTGCACCCGAGACGCTGCCTGATTTCATCGACGATCCTGATCCATACATCCCGGTGCTGCCATCAGCGGATATCATGATCGCAACAGAGATCCATCCCGACATACTGATGGAACTGCCCCCGCGGCTGAATGACGCCGGAATCAAAGGCTTGATCGTTCCGGTCGAGCAGTCAAGAGAGGTCTCTTCAGGGCTTGCGAAACAGGTGGGAGAGAGGTGCAGCGATCTCGGGATCGAATCCGCATTCCCAAAGCCGTTCTGCTCGCTTAACCGGGAAGAAGGGATCACCGGAAGATTTGTTTCCGAGTTCGGGATTGGAATCCCGGTTGTTGAGATCAGTGTTGCAAACGGGGTTATTTCAGCAGTTGTCGTCAAGCAGAGCGCACCCTGTGGATCGACATGGTTTGTTGCGAAGAAACTGGTCGGAGCGCCTGCGAACTCACAGCAGGATATTCGCGATATCGTTGCTGAGGCGCATCACTCATATCCCTGCACCGCGGACATGACTGTTGACAGGGAACTCGGGGACACGATCTTGCACCGGGCAGGGTACCTGATCAGAAGTGCGGTTGAGGACGCGCTCTCGCTCTGAGCGTGCCTGAAACACCTTATCTTTTCTGTTCAAGCACGCTCACATCGGGGTTCGCCTCGCCAAACTTCCTGACGAGTTCCGCGATCATATAATGCCGGCATTCCCTTCGCTCTCAAGCCTCCCTATCAACTGATACGACGCAAAGAGCGGCGAAGGTCCGATCTCTGATGCGAAGTCGCCGATTCCCCGATTCCAGACAAAGAGCATGAAGAGTTCATCCAGTTCCGGGACTGTGACTCCGGCAGAGTATGCCTTCACCAGTTCCCGCGTTGCCTGACGAAGACGCCCTGCGCCAACAGCATTCGCAAGCGAGAGCAGATATTTGGTCTTCGGGCCTATAGCAGGATCTTCCTTCCTCCAGACAAGTTGCCAGAACTGCGACGCGGTCCTGCCAAGCGTCTTCTCGATTTTACCGAGATTGGCGAGAGCTGCCGGGTGCAGTGGCGTTTCCATCGCGGTGGCGGTCTCTTTCTCTTCTGTCCGGTAAAAATGCGCCCGGTATTCGTTGTCCAAGATCTTCACGGTCAGGTGCTCGAAACCGATCTCTTCCAGAGTGGAATAGAGCGGATCGGATCAAAACTCCGGACCACGCAGATTCCAC
>JGI24025J20009_10003791_pt1 | contig 10163 bp, 8 predicted proteins | sample Cruoilmetagenom3_FD_20009 | JGI IMG/M metagenome (IMG submission 20009) | reverse complement strand
ACCATGTGTATCAGTTTTGAATAGGGAATATACGCGATAAAGCCAAAGGATATAAACGCGTGTATCCACCAGGTCCACTTGTGAATAATCTCTGCTGTATTATAGCTGACACCGGTCAGTGTCTTCGAAAGAGCGTATCCCACAAATGACCATCCGCCCCACGTGTATCCGTTCTCGTTGATGTTAACATGTAGCCTCAGTGCCTCAATTATGAATCCTGTTATTATAATGCCCGCTATCAAAGCCAGCATAATTGCGTCATCCGCGACGGTATCGGATTCCCCTCTGTATTCCAGCCGTTCCGGTTTCTGAATATATCGCCTCCAGACCGACAGCACGATGCCAGCGAGAACGGCCAGACCAAACACTTCCATGGTAAGTGAAAACCAGAGATAAAAGGTGCCGGGAAAAAAGGGAATAAGGAAAGGAAGGTGAAAATGCGTAGCATCAAAAGCCGCGCCCCAGATGAGAACGAAGAACCCGAAAAATATAAGCGCGTGCATGATGCCGGGATACGCTTCCTTGAATGTCTTTATCTGCAGAACAGTGTTGAGGAGAAGAGATTTGATCCGCTCCCACGGCCTGTCGGCCCGGTTTTCCGGCAGGCCGATCGCCTTCCACATCTTCCATCGCCTGTAAAAGCCATACACGGAAATCGCTATGGCGATCCCCGCAAATATATAAAGAATCAGTTCCGACGGGAAGGGGGCATTCCAGAAAACCTCTCTGCCCTCATGTCCCGCAGTGTATACCTCCGCGCCGTGAGCCATAATTACCTCCATTGTTTCGTAACTGCTCAGGTTATTAGCCTAAAGGCTGTAGACTGAAGGATACTGATGCTCTGCTAATGGCAAAAGCTGTATTTGGGAACAGTCTACTTGAATGACTATCTTTATTATAGGGTTTTGTGAGTTTTCCACCTAAAAGCCTTTAGCCTATCCACCTGAGTAGTTACATTATTTCTTAATGCGGCAGAGCCGCAAGGACGACCCCAAATTCACTCCCTCTCCCCTGGGGGAGAGGGTTAGGGTGAGGGAAATTGAGTTAACGCAGTGTAAATTCTTCGCATTACTGCATCAGTATTGATTAATACATCATTATTCCAGAATCGGACAACAGTAAATCCTTTCGATTCAAGAAACTTAGTACGTTTTGCATCATATTTGGCAGTTTCAGCATGTTGCCGCCATCAACCTCAATAATTAACTTATGAGATAAACATACAAAATCAACTATATAAGAACCTATTACCTGCTGTCGACGAAACTTGCAACCGGCAACCTCTCGATTTCTGAGATGTTGCCACATTTTCTTTTCAGCTTCTGTCTGCTTTCTTCGCAAGTCTCTGGCTCGGTGTTTCATTACATTATTTCCCCTCACCCTGGCCCTCTCCCATAGGGGAGAGAGAGCTCGTGTAAGGTCAGCTATCCGAGAAGCTGCTTTGCCGCTTTCGTTATTTCCGGCACAACCTTGAAAAGGTCGTCAACAATACCGTAATCGGCTTTAGAGAAGACAGGAGCGTCCGGATCTTTATTGACCGCTACGATATACTTTGAAGAACTCATACCGGCAAGATGCTGGATTGCCCCTGAAATACCGCAGGCAATATAGAGGTTGGGAGATACGATCTTGCCCGTCTGTCCCACCTGATCAGACTGAGGTCTCCAGCCCGCATCCACCGCGGCTCTCGAAGCGCCCACGGTAGCTCCAAGCACATCGGCCAGTTCCTCGATGATGCCGTAACCCTCGGGACCTTTCATGCCCCGCCCGCCGGATACGATAGCCTCGGCTTCCGTCAGGTCAAGCTTGCCGCTTGTGTCTTTCTGAATATCGACAACCTTTGTTTTTAACTCATCCGCGCTGAGGGCGGGATCAAATTTTACAACCGCGCCCGCCTTTGCGTTTTCCTCGGCGGGAAAAACATTCGGCCTTAAAGACGCCATCTGTGGGCTGCCCGAAACACTGATTTCACCAAAGCACTTGCCCGCATACATGGGCCTCTTGGCTATAAGACGACCGTCAACGATGTGAACCTCGACAGAGTCCGTGGCCATGCCCGTGGCAAGCTTGCCGACAAGTCTCGTTGAGAGGTCTCTTCCCTGAACCGACGCGGCTAAAAGAAGAATCGCCGGATCGTTTTCCTTTACGACTTTCGCGACCGCGGCCGCGTAAGCATCTGTTGTATATGGCTCAAATACCGGATCATCAGCCACATATACTTTATCCACGCCATATTTGCCAAGCTCAGGAGCGATGCCTTCCACTCCTGATCCTAAAAGCACGGCGCAGACTTCATCTCCCAGCTCATCGGCCAGCTTTCTTGCCACGCCGGCTATCTCAAAACTTACTTTTCGAAGGGCTCCGTCCCTTTGTTCCGCTACTATCCATACACCTTTTGACATTTTTTCCTCCTTCGTATCTCAACATCTGATAATCCCCTTTTCTCCCATTTGCTGAATGGGGTTCAGGGAAGATTTAACATAGTGTCCATCCGGAAATGGGTTCTTCAAAAAAAGGACACTGATAAGTTTCCCGTTCAGAAATGAGCAACTTTTCACAAGGTCAAGGAAATCAACGGATTGTGCGGAGGTAATGTACGCCGCACAAACAATCCCGCAGATTGACCTGTCTGCGTGCAACGCACAGGCAGACGCAGAGATTGCGGAAAAGGGCCACTTCTGGATGGAAACTAAATTACCTTCGCCTCTTCTCTCAGAAGCCTGACAAGTTCGGCAGCTGTCACAGAGGCGTCATCGCCCTCGATAATCTTCCCGGGAGCTCTTTCCGGAGGCGGCGTCCATTTATCAACTTTTGCTTTGGCATCAACAGACAGACCGAGAGCCGCGGCATCCTTGACATCGACGGGTTTCTTTTTGGCTTTCATGATGCCGGGAAGCGACGCGTACCGGGGTTCATTCAAACCCTTCTGGGCTGTAACTACGCAGGGAAGAGGACTTTCAATCACAAGCTGGGCGCCCTCTACCGGTTTTACAACCCGAACTTTCCCATCTTCCGCATCGAATTTTGTAACAACAGTCATCTGCGGAATATCCAGCAGTTCAGCCAGAATGGAACCTACCTGGCCGGAATCGTCGTCAACCGCTCTCTGCCCGCAGAAGATAATGTCATGAGGAATCTCTTTGATCGCCGCCGCCAGAGCGCTCGCCGTTGTATAGGCATCGGCATTGTCCAGAGCGGGATCGCTGATATGAATGCCCTTTTCGGCGCCCATGGCGAGGGCAGTTCTGATTGTTTCCATAGCTCTCGCGGGGCCGGCGCATACAACAGTCACTTCTCCGCCAAGCTTTTCCTTCAGTTTCAGGGCCTCTTCCACGCCATACTCATCATAGGGATTCATGACCCACTTGATTCCACCTTCTTCAATGCCGGACCCATCCGGTTTCACCTTGATCAGGGCTTCTGTGTCAGGCACCTGTTTCACACATGCTACTATATTCACAACAACCTCCTTTCGCGGACAAAGACCGGCACAACCCATGTCGATCATGCCGGACCACTCGCTTTTTTGTTTATACAAAATTAAAGGGGCTAAGGTCTAAGGTTCAAGGTCCAAGGTCCAAGGCTCAAGGTTCAAGGTTCAAGGAATAAAATAACCTTTTACCTTTTACCTTGTCCCTTTTACCTTTATCCTTTATCCTTGTTCCTTTTACCCTGTCCCTTGTTCCTTGTTCCTTTCGCTTATACCCTGTTTTTCACTATGTCATCCACGACGGAAGGATCTGCCAGTGTGGATGTATCGCCTATGGCGTCAATATCGTCGGCCGCGACTTTTTTCAGAATTCTCCTCATGATCTTGCCGCTCCTCGTCTTGGGCAGAGCATCCGCCCATTGTATCTTCTCGGGGGTGGCAATAGGACCGATTTCCTTTCTGACATGAGCCACGAGAGCTTTCTTCAGGTCATCCGACTTTTCTATTCCCGCGTTCAGGGTAACGTATGCGTAGATCGACTGGCCCTTGAGTTCATGGGGATAGCCGACAACGGCGGCTTCCGCCACGGCATCATGAGCAACCAGAGCGCTTTCGACCTCCGCGGTTCCCATCCTGTGACCGGAAACATTGATAACGTCGTCTATGCGACCTGTTATCTGGTAATAACCGTCTTCGTCTCTTCTTGACCCGTCGCCCGCCACATAATAGCCGGGGAACTGCTCAAAATAGGTCTCCTGAAATCTCTTGGGGTCTCCATAAACACCTCTCATCAAACCGGGCCAGGGCTTCTTGATGCAAAGAGCTCCCGATGCCACTTGATCCGTAATTTCATTGCCTTCCTCATCCACAAGCGCCGGCGCGACGCCGAAGAAAGGCACCGTTGCCATACCCGGTTTGAGATCGATGGCGCCCGGTAATGGGGTGATAATGATACCGCCATTCTCGGTCTGCCAGAAGGTATCGACGATGGGGCATTTACCCTTTCCGATTACCGTGTGATACCAGTTCCACGCCTCGGGATTGATGGGCTCGCCGACGGAACCAAGTATTCGTATCGATGAAGTGTCCGCCTTTTTGGCCCATTCGTCGCCCTCTCTGGCAATTGCGCGAATAGCCGTCGGCGCGGTGTAGAATATTGTAACCTTGTATTTTTCGACGATCTGCCAGAACCGGCTCACGTCCGGGTAGTTGGGCACGCCCTCGAACATGACAGAAGTAGCGCCGGCTGAAAGGGGCCCATACACTATGTAACTGTGTCCGGTAACCCATCCGACATCCGCGGTGCACCAGAAAATATCATCGTCATGATAATCAAAGACCATCTTGAAAGTATAGGTAACATATACGAGGTAACCGCCCGTGGTATGCATAACACCCTTGGGTTTTCCCGTCGAGCCCGAGGTGTAAAGGATAAACAGGGGATCTTCCGCGTCCATCCACTCCGGTTCGCACTCGTCGCCAACTTTGGCCATTTCGTCATGCCACCAGAGGTCCCGCCCTTCCTGCCAGTCACACTTGATTTTGTCACCGACTCTCTTTGCAACGATAACCTTTTCAATGGAAGGACACTCCTTGAGGGCCTCATCGGCGTTCGCCTTCTGGGGAACCGCCTTTGCGCCGCGAAAGGTGCCGTCGCAAACTACCAGCAGCCTGGCCCCGCTGTCCTGAATCCTGTCTTTCAAGGCATCCGAACTGAATCCTCCAAAAACGATCGTGTGGATGACGCCGATACGCGTACAGGCAAGCATCGCGACAGCCAGCTCGGCGACCATCGGCATATAGAGGCATACCCTGTCCCCTTTTTTCAGGCCATGCGCCTTCAACACATTGGCAAACTTTGACACTTCTTTGTGAAGTTCCTTGTAGGTATAAGCCTTTTGTTCACCGGGCTCGTTTCCTTCCCACTGGATTGCTATCTTGTCTCCTCTTGTGGCAAGGTGCCTGTCGAGACAATTGTAAGAGACATTAAGCTTTCCTCCCTCAAAATACTTGAGGTATATAGGTCCCTTCCTCATATCAAAGTTGTAATCCTCTACCTTGCCGTCCCACTTCTTGAACCAGTCCACGTATTCCGTCGCGACTTCACTCCAGAAACCTTCAGGATCCTCAATAGAACGTTTGTGAATCATGTCATACTCCGCGCGACTCTTGATATATGCCTTTGCCTTCACCGTCTCCGGTACCGGATAGACATCCTTCAATTCAACCTTCTGATCCGCCATCTTTTTACTACCTCCGTTTTTGATTTGTAGTTTTTGTATCAATGTCATTGACTTAAGCGATTTTATTATTAATCACCACTTAAATTTACGGGTCTCGCAAAAAGTCGAATTTCCCCTCCCCTGGCGGGAGGGGATTAAGGGGAGGGGGGCGTAAGTGAGTAAAACGACGTTATATTCACCCTCATCCATACCCTCTCCCATTGAGGGAAAGGGAGTTTTATGACTTTTTGCAAATATATCAAATTTGTGGGAGTATAAATTTGCACTCCTTATATGTCAAGGAAAATTTTCGAGGAACGAAGGGATAAGGGCAAAGGTTCAAGGACAAAGGTGCAAGGGACAAGGGACAAAGGGCAGGGATTGGGGGTCAGAGGGGTTTTTACATGTTTCATTATGCAAAAGCCCCATGGGTAATCGCTGTCTTTTACTGACCCCTGATAACTTTGCGGCTTTGCCGCCCTGCAATCTGCGAAATCTGTGGATTAATTTTTTTTGTGCTTTCGTGATAAAAAATACTTGACATTATAATTTCACGGTGTTAGCACAATTTAACAAGGGGTAGTTTTGCCCCGAGTTTATGTGAAGGGGGGTGATGGCGGAAAATCGGGTTGCGGACTTCCGGTTGTTGCTGTTATTGTATGGCCGGGGTGTTCGTGAAAAAAACAGGAGGAGTATCTTCCCTGCCGCGTGCTGCGCGGGTTATATGTTTCGTTCATATAATGGGAAGACAACAATGATGAGCTTGTAAAAAGTCAAAAAACACCATTTTCTGTCATTCCGGCGAAAGCCGGAATCCAGCAAATTCAACAACTTCTGGATACCGGATCAAGTCCGGTATGACGTTTTTGGGACTTTTTGCGAAGCCATCAACAATGGTTTAAGCTAAAAAAGTTTTTTGGAGGAGAAAAGATATGAAAAAGTTTTTAGTTATTTTGGTCGCCCTGGCACTGGTTGTGGCCTTCAGTATGCCGGCAGGCGCCGCGGACGTGAAGTTTAAGGGTTCGTATTATGTCAGGGGTTATTATGCTGATAATATGTCCCTGGGAAAAGATACGGCCAGCGATCAGTTTTATGCCCAGAGATTCAGACTGACGACGATTTTCAAGGTCGCCGAAGGCCTGAAATTCACCACTCGATTCGACGCGATGGAGCGATACTGGGACGGTGCGACCGGCGTTGCGTCGCCCGTACGTAAGACCAAGGATGAGAACAACCTGCGCTGGGAGAGGGCCTATGTAACCTTCGCTGTTCCCTTCGGCAAGTTTGACGTCGGTTACCAGATGAACAAAAACTGGGGAACCCTTTTCGGCAATGACACCGGTTCCAACGCGAGGATCAAGTTCACGACCGCTCTCGGCCCGGCTATAGTCGGCGCCATAATCGAGAAGGGCGAGGAAAATGACGTGACTACCGATTATACGGACGAGGATATTGATGAGTATATGCTGTTCGGCATATACAAGTTTGAAGCGGGTCAGGCCGGTCTGCTCTTTGACTACATGAGAGATGCAAGCGAGCGAGTTTCAGCACTACCTTACGTGANAACGGCCCTTACGATCTCACCATACGCCAAGTTAACCTTTGGTCCTGTGTATGTTGAAGGACAGATTTACTGGGCAACCGGAACAATGGAATTTGATAACGGAAATCCCGATGTAGATGTCGAGGGACAAACAGCGTATATCAAGGCCAAATACAACTTCGGTCCCGGCAATGTAGGCGCCCTGTTCATGTATGCCCAGGGTAATGACCCGGCCAGCACAGACCAGGAAGGCCAGCTTGGAATAGGCTCAGACATTAGTCCATGTCTGATAATGTACGGCGAGAAACTCAACAAATGGGCAGGGTCCGTTGGTGGAGCTTACACTAGTGGAATAAACGCTTACGGCGACGGTGATACTAATGTATGGCTATATCAGGTATTCGCCGACTACAAGGTATTGCCCAAGCTGAAGCTTGCCGCGAGTATAACTTACGCCGAAGCTGATGAGAAACCGGCGGGTTATGTTGACGATGAATATGGCATGGAGTATGATATCAGCGCCACGTACAAGATCTATGATAACCTGAGCTATATGGTTGGTTTCGGTTATCTGCAGGCAGGCGACTACTTCAAGGGTGATGACGCAGCCAACGAGATAGACGACAACTACGTTATCGTTAACAAACTGCAGTTGAAGTTCTAAGTAGCTAAACTTTTACCTGTCTGCATGCAAAGCACAGGCAGGGAACCATCTAACCGAAAAGCCCCGGCGAGCAATTCTCCGGGGCTTTTTTTATGAAATTTCTCACGCAAAGACGCAAAGCAAGGGGTCAAGTCTCCGTTTGACTTAGGTGCTTGTCGGCTCTTACAATCTTCTATCTCATGCAAAGACGCAAAGCACAACCTGACAACTTGCTGTTGACCGCCAAGTGTTAGTGTGGTAGCTTTTTCTATATTGAGTTGAGTATTATGGAATTAGGAAGGAAATGGGAAAGGTGAAGGTTGTATTTTCCGAATATGCTCTATTTGAAATGAGAAGACGTGGAATCGAAAAAGGATCTGTAAAAGAAGTGGTTGAAAGACCTCAGCAGCAGATTCCTTCAAGAAATAATAAAATCATTCTGCAGAGTAAATACTTAGACAGTCTGCAGAATAAAGAAATGCTGTTGCGTGTGATTGGCAGAAGGACCCGAGAAGAGTTTTTTATAATAACCGTGTATAAAAGACTTCAAGAATAGAAAAATATTGGCAAAAGGAGATTATAGAATGAGAGTAATCTACGATCCTGAAACAGACACGGTCAGCATCGTTTTTCGAGAAGCGCCTGTAAAGGAAAGTGACGAACTGCGGGAGGGACTTATAGTCGATTATGGAGAGGATGGCAGGGCCGTTTCCATAGAGTTGCTGGATGCCACCGAAAGCATAGCTGAACCTCAGGGCATACATTATGAAATAAAAGGTAATAAAGTCGCCGTCTTATGAAGACAGATTGTGTTAATCGGAGACGGGCTCACATGTATTCTCACGCAAAGACGCAAAGCACGCAAAGAACAACCTGAGCCGAACAAGCCGGGACCAGGATGAACATCGAACATCGAACTTCCAACATCGAATTTTGAATGGAAAAAGTGGAAAAGAAGACAGGTACGCAGGTGTGTGGAATCAGGCAAACAAACCAGGAAAATATATAGAAGAATTCTTGACCAAATAACAGAAAGATGAGAAACTTAAATTTAGCGGTTTTTTTGACGAAGCCGTCAATGCCGGTTCGTCGCTACTTTATTAAGAAAGGAGGCCGGGTTATCTATTTTTTACGGTTAGGGACAAGTTAAGATATTAAATCTTTATCAAGGAGGAAAAATCATGAAAAGAATATTTGTTTTTGCTTTATCCGTTGTGCTGGTTATGGTGTTTTCGTTTGTTGATGTTAAAACATGCCCCGCCAAAACAAGATTCGTAACCATCGGAACCGGCGGTGTGACCGGGGTTTATTATCCCACAGGTGGCGCTATTGGCAAGATTGTCAACAAGAAAAGGAAAGAATACAATCTCAGGGTAACCGTTGAATCTACCGGCGGTTCGGTCTTCAATGTCAATGCTGTTATGGCCGGAGACCTTGAGTTTGGTATCGTTCAGTCTGACCGGCAGTATCAGGCGTGGAACGGCACAAAAGACTGGAAGGACAAAGGACCGCAAAAAGACCTTCGGGCTATCTGCAGTTTCCATCCGGAATCTATCGTACTGGTAGCCGGAGACGACACCGGAATTAAAAAGTTTAAGGATCTCAGAGGCAAACACGTCAATATCGGAAATCCCGGATCCGGCCAGAGAGGCAACTCCACGGACGCGCTTACGTCATGTGGAATAGACTGGAAAAAAGATATGAGGGCTGAGGGTATTAAGGCTGCCGAGTCGGCCAAGATGCTCCAGGACGGCAGGATAGACGCGTTCTTCTATACGGTGGGACATCCGAACGGTTCCATTAAAGAAGCCACAAGCGGGAAAAGAAAGGTTCACTTTGTGCCTGTTACAGGCTCATGTATTGACAGACTCGTTGCCAAGTGGCCTTATTACGCGAAGGCGTACATTCCGGTAAAATTTTACCCCATGGCCAGCAACAAAAAGAATGTTTCCACCTTTGCGGTTAAAGCAACTTTTGTAACCAGCGCCAAAGTTCCTGATGATATCGTTTATGCTATCACCAAAGAAGTTTTTGACAATCTTGATGCGTTTAAAAAGTTGCACCCGGCTTATGGCGTGCTGACCAAAAAGAACATGCTGGAAGCGTTAAGCGCACCCATTCATCCGGGCGCCATGAAGTATTACAAAGAAGTTGGTTTAATCAAATAAATGTAAAAAGGGCGTGGCTGACACCACGCCCTTTTTTGCGCAGATGTTGGTGTCGGAAATCGGGGATCAGTAAAAGATTGATGCGTTCGTAAAAAGTCGAAAATACCCCCTCTCCCTTGATGGGAGAGGGTTGGGGTGAGGGTGATAAGCTGGCATT
>JGI24025J20009_10003790_pt1 | contig 10164 bp, 4 predicted proteins | sample Cruoilmetagenom3_FD_20009 | JGI IMG/M metagenome (IMG submission 20009) | reverse complement strand
CTGTCTGCATTATCTTAAAGATAGGAACATTATTGGGACATTCCTCTTCACATTTACCGCAGCCAATACATTGCAGGAATTGCTGCCTTATTAAGTCAAAGTTACCTTTGGCGACCTCAGTTATACCACCGCCAATATTAAAGAGGTTGGGACACACCTGCTCGCACATTTTACAGTCCGTACACTTCTTAGCCAGCTCTATGGCTTCCTCTTCCGTTAACAATTCCTTCTTTCTCTGGGGAGCAATTTTCATGGCGACTCTAACCGCCACTTCGGCTGCCTTGGGGGAGTCCAGGATGGCAAACTGCTCCTTATTATCCACCATTCGCCTTACTATCTCATCTGGATCCATTTCAGTGGCATCCTCAAGTCCGTACATAGCCTTGTCCAGGCAGGCGATAACTGCTGAACCCACCTTGGCTGCTTCCTGAGGCGTATCTGTTCGGATACACTGCTCGTCAGTCATTATCACATCGGCAATGCCTGTCCTCATGAAGAAAAGCGCACGGGAAAGAGGACCGACTATTTTGGCTTTGTCCGAATACCTGGTTGTTTCCAGTGCAGTGCAACACAGGCCGCAGACCTCCACCTGGTCTTCAAGGTTGTGTTCCCTGAGGTAGTCAATTACCACCGTCGAAGTAGCCGGGTTATGCCCCGATACCAGGACCACAGGCTTACTCTTATCTATTGCCCCCCAACCCATGTCAACAAGAGGTGTCTCAGCAACAGAGGTGGGAAAATCGAATCCCACTATTTGTGCGATATCAGCTATTTCCATGCCTACATGGTCCAGCATACTGGCATGCAAGGCCTTGGATTCATAGTCCACAGAGCTTCCCTCTTGCCCTGTATGGCAAGAATCAAGAAGATGAGCAATCTCCTTGAAGACATACTCTAGAGCTATTTGAAGGTCTCCCAGAGTCTCAGGCTTCAGGCCTACAACTGTCCTTATATTTGGTGCTTCAAGCTCAATAAATGTTCCCAGATCTATCTTCTTATCTGGGCCGTGCCTTTCAATCAAGAACTCCAGAATATGCCCGCCGTGAGCGGCATGAGCGGAGCATCCTATCAAGCAGGCCAGCAGTATAAACCTTGCTTGTTGGGTAGCTATATCAATACCACAAGCGCCTCTTCTTCCCTCGGTGAGGTCACACTTACCGTAGGTACAGAAGCAACACAAATCACAGAATGGCGCGTAAAAAGGTGTATATGTTTTCAATAACCTCATGTCCCACTGTCTGAGGTCAGGCATCTCTGGCATGGGGGTGGGACCTACTGGCTCCCAGGGAATCTCCGCTTTTATCTTCCCATGAATTTCCTCTAATTTCCTTGTTATCTCCTTTACTTGTGCCATTTTCACCTCGCTTTTATCGTCTCCTTTATTAATTTCAAGGTCTCGGGATGTCTCAATACGATAATATTTGCTCCAGCCAAGAGAAGCGATAACGCAGTAATTCCTTCCCAGAGAAATCCCTGCTCCTTGTTTTCCTTAGCCTGCTTTGTCTTCCAGCACTCTCCTCCCAGGTCAGCGATAATTGGCATCATTGTCATATTATCCTTGGTGATTATCCCAATCTGCTTCACCCTTTCCATCAGAGAAAAGCTGTATTCCATACCATAGCCTAATGCTGCGGATTCAGGATCTATAACTATTTTTTCAGCGGGGAAAAACTTGCAAAGTTTTACATTTAGTTCCTTTAGCAAATTGATGTCTAGAGGAGTTAGAGCGCTAGCATTGTGTCCGTGGTCTAACAGCGCCTTCCCTACAATCTCATAGTTTTCCTTTTGAACCGGACCTATAAGGAGATTCATACCACTGCAAGCCTCGGCAACTTTGGGCAGGACCTCGGCGTCTTTCTTATCATCCCCGGAGCCATAAATAATCAGGGGGATGTTTATAGCCTCGGCCACCTTTTTTGCCAGGGCTGCCGCTTCGTCCGCCGAACTATCCTTCACTGCCGGATCGGTGCTTGCAAGACGAAGAAATACTGCATCAGCGCCAAGTTCCTCACATCTCTTGGCCCATTTCACTGGGTCGGCTATCACGTCTTTAAAAGGCTGAGTTAGATGTTCCGCCCAATCCTGAGGTTCCATATCAAGAACTTCTAGGGCAAACTTTGCCGGATTGGGATTTGACCCCTGGTCAAAAAAATGAAGGGGAAGAATATTCTCCCCCCCAATCTTCAAGCTCTTATTTCCCTTCCCGATAGTTACCTCTCTAACTACCCCGGTGTACGCTTCAACTGGCGCTTTATATTCCATTCTTTACCCTCCTTAACTTTCAAGGGTTATTTAACAACCCGCCTGTCATTCTGAGCGTAGCGAAGAATTTAGACCCCTCGCTATTGCTCAGGGTGACAAACCGAGTGCTAACTTTCAAGCCAAGCATCGGAGTACAAGTTCTCCCCTGTAAGAACCTTGGCTGTCTTAACATACTCAACTTTCTCTGGAGATAGAGCGGAGAGGTCTATATCCCCCCCATCCATGGTCTTATAAATAAGCTCGGCAATTTTCGGCATCTCTCCTTTGGTCAAGCTCATAAGCTCTTTATCCAAAGGGTCAGCGATGGCAGAATAAAGCCCGTTTCTATCTAACATGACCAGATAAGTGCGGTTTAGAAGCGGCCTGAGTTCATTGGGCACCCCATTAGATACATTGGAAAGCCCTACAGTTGATTTAATTTCCGGCAAAACGTCCTCGAGTATCTTTATAAATTCCAAACAGGCTACAGCGAACCTCTGCCCTTCGCCAGCGGTACTAACAGGAAGAATTATGGGGTCAACCCAGATATCTTCGTTAGGAATCCCCAATTCATTAGCATAAGTCACCGTGTCCATAATACTCTCTATCTTAGAATCAACATCTGGGGGCATCCCTTTATCAGTAATCACCGAAATCACAACATTACAGTTATACTTTTGAGCTAAAGGAAGCATTTGCTCTTTGGAGTCAGTCTTCCCCGAAGCGGAGTTAAGCAAAGGTCTCTTCTGGCAAGATTTTAGTCCTGCCTCCATAGCTACAGGATTCATAGTATCTATAGACAAGGGTAAATCAGTAGCTTCCTGAACTGCGTTGACCAACCACTGCATAGTTTCTTCGGTGTCTTTTTTCATGGGGCCAACATTCAAGTCAATGTAATCGGCTCCAGCTTCAGTTTGGGCTTTAGCTAAATCCTGGATTACTTTGGCGTCTCTCTCTCTTATCGCCCTGGAAACTGCGCTAGCTATCACATGTATATTTTCGCCAATAATGACCATATCGAGTACCTCCGATTAACCGGTTAAGTGTCCTGGATAAACCATTGCAATATAGCAAGGAAACCGCAATTTGTCAAAATCCTTTTTTATCATCACGAAACTTGAATGTCACGACATGTTCTAGGTCCATCTATGAAAAGCGCAGGCCTAGTTTTTTGTTTAGAAATATACGCTAATTTGCGTATGAAATTTCGTTATAACACACCCTCATCTTGACTCCTAGTTAAATACGTAGTCTTATTTTGAAAGCTATCATATTGTGCTGTCTGGGGATGGTATAGGTAATGCTATCAAGGTTGAAGGAACTGTCTTTGGTAACCTACGTAATTTCTTTAAAGCAAAGAATATCAGCAAGGTTAATTCCATTTAGAGGTTTTGTTACCGAAGATTCAAGGCGAGCTTGAGGAACAACACCTGTATCCCTGTTTACATGGGAGGTGTTATACCATTCAATCCATTTCTGGAATTGGTGGTCCATTTCCTCCAGGGTAATAGCAGTGTGCTCCGTGGTAAATCCCTCTTGGATAAACCGGAAGACCCTCTCTATCTTCCCCTTTGCTCGAGCATTCTCCGGCTCATGAGATAAAAGAAAAGTCCCAAGGTCAATTAAGGCACGGTAGATCTCAGTTATTGTCTCACCAGCTAAGGTCTCTTCTCTATAGTTAAAGAAACCGCTATTTCCATGCCTGATTACCTTAAATTTAGAGCCATTATCCACATAGAGCGTCCCTAAAAGGCCCATGCTTCTAGATAACTTCTCTTAAGACCAGCATATTATTGTAAGTAGAATCGCAGTCCATAAAACGACCTGAGACAATCATCCGGGGATAGTCATCGAGAATAAGAACCAAATGTATCTGGCGATAACCTCAAGCCAGGCCACTGAGGTAGAATTCATCTGTTGTATCTGACCAAAGGCTTTGGCTTCAAACTAAATTGCTGGGCGTCTTCTTCTCTGCAGCGACTACATTTTCCAGCCTCAATAAGGATATTTCTCACCGTAGTAGGATGGATCTTTATGCTATATAGTTCATTCATGAGTTCGATAATAAAAGGGTTAGATCGCGTTGGTCTTTCCTTTTTAAGCAATACTACGGCATTTCTGATATCCCGGGGGAATTTATTCCAGGTTGGATATTGGCGCTACAATAAAAGAGTTCTGGAATCTCCTTGGGCTTTTCTTAATTTCTCCTCCATAATTAATACCTCCTAAATGGAGATGCTAACTGATTTCTCAAGAGGTTGCATTTTTACTTCAACTTTATGGTGACATTTTATCTTCAAGCCAACATATTGTAACTACTATAGGGGGGTGATATAATATTATAAGCTAGAGATTCCGGAAAAACTAAACTATTACAGGCGTTTTAGGGTAAGCCTATAACTATAGTACCGGTGGGGGCTACCCAGAGGAGTTGCTGAGTATATGAAGAAATATATGAAGAGAGTATAATTGGTCAACCAAGGGAATAAATGAAGAAAGAGGTTAAAGATCTCATGGGAGGAAAATTTAGAGAAATAACACAAGTGTTTTGCGTCCTGATGCTGGCGTTGAGTCTGAGCTTGGCGACAGTGGTGCCGGTGACGGCAGCTGAAATGCCTACCATCTCGCCGACGACAGCTGAATACGACCTCGACGACCGGGCTGAAGTCATGACCACCATAACCTGGGGTATCGCCAGCAATATAGTAGAGATCACCGATGACGAGGGTGATCTGGACTCAGGCCTGGGCAAAGACTACATAGTGCTGGTTAAGCATCTAATCATCTTGAATTCCTATCTCGAAGATAAGCTCACGGATATCGGTGACAGTGTGGAGCTAGTCATAAAATTCGATGTCGGTGCTGCCGCATTTACGATTACGGCAATTGGAACTCAGCCCTCTATCTCTCCGACAACAGCCGACTACGATCTCGACGATCCGGCTGACGCCGAAACCACCGTCACGTGGGGTATTGCCGCTGACGTAGATTCCATCACTGAAAATGGCAATCTTTTGACGCCGTCAGTTGACTACACGGTGGGGGCAACAGTCGAGGGTGAGGCGCCGCTGACTATCCTGGATGATTATCTTGCCGGTGAGCTCACGGATATCGGTGAGAACGTGGTGCTGACCATCGAATTCGATCACGGTGATGATGCCACCTTTACCATCACAGCAATCGGAACTCAGCCCTCTATCGATCCGGCAACAACCGAATACAATATTGACAGTCCGGCTGATGTCAAAACCACAATTACATGGGGTAGTGCCGCTCCTCCTGTTTCCATCGTGGATGATGATGGGCACACTTTAACGAGTAGTAGCCAGTACACCCTGATTGGCACAGGCCTGACCATCCGCAGTGCATACCTAGAAGGGAAGCTCAAGGATATCGGTGACAAGGTTGTGCTGACCATCGAATTCAATCTCGGTGACGATGTCACTTTTGAGATCACGGCTACCGGAGTCAATGCGGGGGTCTCTCCGCAAGCAAAGGATTACAATCTAGATAATCCGGCTGATGTTAGCACCACGATTATGTGGAATACTGCCACTCCTCCTATAGTTTCCATCGCCGAAAATGGCAATCTTTTGACGCCGTCAGTTGACTACACGGTGGGGGACACCGTCGGGGGTGAGGCGCCGCTGACCATCCTGGATGATTATCTTGTCAGCGAGCTCACAGATATCGGGGACAAAGTGGTGCTGACCATCGAATTCGATCTCGGTGCCAATGCCACTTTTACCATTACGGCTATCGGAGTCCACCCGAAGGTCTCTCCGCCGACAGAAGAATACGACCTGGAGAATCCCGCCAATGCCGCAACAACCGTAACCTGGGGTACTGCCACTCCTCCCATAGTTTCCATCGTGGATGATGACAACTATACGCTAACAAAAGACACTGACTACACTGTGACCGCTATCAATGACGATAGTGCCACGCTGACCATCCTGGCGGAGCCTTACCTTAGGGATAAGCACATGGATATCGGGGACAGCGTAGTGCTGACCATTGGCTTCAACGTTGGTGCTGATGCCACTTTTACTATCACGTCTATGGGAATTCAGCCCAGCATCTTTCCGGTAACAGCCGATCACGACGTCATTGACCGGAATGATGTGGCAACCATCATCACCTGGGGCAGCGCCGAACGGGTAGTCTCTATTGTGGATGATGATTCATACCTTCTGGCGGAAGGCATACACTACACCGTGACTGATATCCCCCTCGGAGGGTCGGCAAATCTGACCATCCTGAGTAGCACGTACCTGGCAGACAAGCTCGGGAGTTTCGGAGAAAAGCTGGTGTTGACTATCGGCTTTGACGTCGGTAGAGATGCTACCTTGACCATTACTGTGCCCGAAGTATGCTTCATCGCCACTGCAGCTTATGGCACGCCAATGGCCGAGGAAATACAAGTCCTCCGCGAGTTCAGAGATGAATACCTGCTGACCAACCCGCTGGGAGAAGCCTTGGTGGACGTCTACTATCAAGTTAGCCCACCGATAGCTGAGTTCATAACTGAACATCCCGGCTTGAAGCCAATAGTGAGGGCTGGACTGTTGCCTGCCGTGGCTATGAGCGCCATAGCCGTCAACACTTCTCCAATCGAGAACAAGGCCATAGTAGGCTTATTAGCGCTGGTTTCAGTGGCACTGGCCGTATGGGCAAGGCGGCGAGGCAGAGGTCCCGAATACACTTGAAGGTGAAGGTCTAATTGAAGGGAAGAATAAAAAACCCTAAGCACCAAATGCTAAATAATATCAAAGCCTAAATATAAATGACTAAAACAGTTTAGAGATTTGAATTTCGATATTTGAATTTGTTTAGAGTTTAGAAATTAGGATTTAGAATTTAGCTGCGGGGATTACCACGCTTCGCTCGCAATGACAAAAAGGGAGGGATGGCAATGACAAGGAAATCGTGTCGAGATTTATGTAGTTTAGTATAATTTAGAAGAGGCGGGGTTACCTAAGCGTCGTCCCTTCTTTCCTGGCTGCAAAATCTGATGACCTCAGCAAAATTGTTGATTCTCGTAAGGTTGTTGCTTTCCACAAAACCGTCATAGGTGAGATTGATCCAGGGCTTACGATACAAGGCACTGAACTTGTCTGACATCGCAGCCACGATTCCACCGGGCATACAGCCATGGGGCATTACCGATATCACACCAGCAAACTTAGGATTCTCCATCCACTCGACTCCACTACCCATACTGAGAACTGCCTCACTTCCACATTTTGGGGAAAGCCACTGGCTTGTCAATGCCAGTACCTCTTCCGTTGATGGTTCTCTGACATCAACCAAGTTCTGGAAATGTTTGATTACCGTGTGTTCGTCATGTTCCCAGACACGCTTTATCACGTAGCTAATCAATGCCTTCAGGAATTTGCGGTCCCTGACAGCATCCTCAACATGCCGGTAGCAGATATATTTCATCCATTCCCCTATGGAAGAAACGACGACCTCCAACCCAGCCTTTTCACACTCCCTGACCAGATCCTGGTTGCTAAATCTGTTGGAGCGCAGAAATATTTCGCCATTAATACCCACCAGAGGCTTGCGGGGCAGTTCAGGGTCAATGAGAGACCTGAAATCATAATTTACCTGGCTCAGGATATCATCGAAACTTTCCTTCTTACGGACGCTACCAACAATTCTGCCGAGATATTCGTCAAACAGTTCGTCTGCCGAGCCTGGCCTCTTTTCATAAGGGCGAGTGCGCCAGAGCGACTTTTGGAGATAGTCAATAGCGACGCAGCCCTTCCAGGCGAGGCGGGCAAAACGAGGGCCAATTTCCGTATCCCGATAAGCATTGTTCGACACAGTGGTCCGTATGGGAAGGTCAATGCCCACCTCCTTAAGTATCTTGATTTGTTCCAGGGCATATTTCCCAAAGCGGCAGGGGCCGTATGCCCCGGCCATAACTGCCTCGACGTTTTTCAAGTCAGTGCCATTTTCGTGATAGAACCTCAGAAAGTCGCCCAGAGTTACACGATAGGGCAAACATTCCACACCCGATGTTACCTTATCGGCATATAATAGATTGCGTTCATTGGCCTCAGGAAGCACAACTGCTCTAAAGCCGCTGCCCTCTAGAAGCGCCGCTACAAGCTCAATGTGCGGCGCCATCCTGGGAATAATAAAGGTCTTCGTGGCGTCAATGACGGGCGGAAATGCTCTCCGATAGATATCTTCTTTATGTGGCGCTTCATGCTTCCCGGCAGAACGGGAAAATCCTTCAATGGTGTCGACGAAGGCTTCGAGGCGGGTAACGATGCCAGCCTCAGCGGCATGCTCGTCTATTTCCAACTGCCCCAGAGGCTTCCCCCCCATGATATCTTCTACAATATGAATTATGAAGGAATTCGGGCCGCATCCGAAGTTTGACAGCCACAATCCATAAAGCTGCGGGTCCGAGACAGTTATCTCGGCTCCAGCTATATATTTGTTCTCATAGAACCAGTAAGGGCGGTCCGAGTAATCCTTGGCATTCACCGACTCCAGAGGCAGGAAGTCTAGCGGTATGGGCACCACCCCGAGCTGAGCGAGCTTCTCCGCTATGCCCAGATTTGCTCCGGCATCTTGCGACATATAAGACCTGGCGAAGAGGACTACGCCTAACTGGCCGCTTTGGCGCAGTTGCCTCAATAGTTCCCTGCCTAGGACTGCCTGGTCGGCCTCAAACCTTCGCTGAGATTCAATTCCGGCCAGGGCCGCCTTCTTGCCTTTTCTTTTGCTGAAACCCATCTTCACGGCGACATCTGCAAGGTTCTTTAGCACATCGGCGTCGCCTTGACTGAAGTCAAGTATGGGTATCAGTATCCGCTCTCCCAGGTCAACTGTCTGGCGAATTATGAACGGGGAGGCCTGGACTAAGGGACAGGAGTATTGCTGGCTCTCATCCCCATCTTTTCTACCCAAGCGAATAGCGCAGGGATAGAGGATGTAATCTGTATCCTTGAGCATTGCCGCGTGTCCATGGAGGAGCTTCATAGGAAAACAACTGTCGGTGTAGCTTAACTCGATGGCCTGGTCCGTGATTGCGTTGTTGGTCTGGCTGGTAAGGACAACCCTGGCATCGAGGGCGTTGAGAAAACCGATAAGTAGCGGAGCATAATCATACACCAGAAGTCCTCTGGGAATGCCCACTGTAGGCCCTGTGCCGGAATCCTTTCTGTACTCTCGAAAGAGCAACTGTTCCCGCTTATCGAAGAAGGTCTCTTGCTTCGCATGGCTGGCTATAGCGTCGTACTTGTCGCACCTGCTGCCATAGAAACTAGGCTTTTCACCGGGCATCTCCATGCGAGTGATGGTGCAGTTGTTGTCACACCCCTTACACACGAACGTAGTAAGCTTACACTCTCTGTCCACAACCTCCTGAAAGCCCTTGAACTTCGATTCCTCCGACTTTGTCGGGGCCATGGCCTCTCTGGCCAGGAGGGCTGCACCTATGGCGCCGCTGACCTCTTTGTGTTCCGGCACGGTCAATGTTTTACCTTCAAGCTGCTGATGGAAGGCAGAGACTACGGCCTTATTGTAGAATACCGCTCCAGTGAGGATAACCTTGTCGCCCAGTTTTCTGTGCTCCAACACCTTGGAGAGATAATTCTTGGCTATGGAGTTAGCCAGACTGGCTGTGATTATTTCCAGGGGCACGCCTTCCTGCTGTGCCGAAGCCACCGCCTGACCCATAAAGGAAGCACATCTCGTCCCCAGCTCAATGGTATGGGGGGCAGCAAATGCCAGGTTGGCAAACTCACCGTTGGTCACAGAAATGCCGAGCATCTCGGCCAATTCATCAATGAAGCTTCCCGTCCCCGCGGCACAGGCTTTGTTCATGTGATAGTCCACGACAACACCGTTTCTCTTGATGACCAGCTTGGAGTCCTGTCCGCCAATCTCGATAATGTCTGC
>JGI24025J20009_10003788_pt1 | contig 10170 bp, 8 predicted proteins | sample Cruoilmetagenom3_FD_20009 | JGI IMG/M metagenome (IMG submission 20009) | reverse complement strand
GCCTGCGACGTTCAGCGCGGCGGCGAGGAAGAAAGCCCAGGTACAGGAAGCGATCCGTGGGCAAACCAGAAACGACCAGAGCCGTGAGAGTGGCGGAAGGGCCAGGAATGGGCACGACATTGACACCCGCTGCCAGGGTCGCGCGAATCAGTTCGTAGCCCGGATCGGAGATCCCCGGCATCCCCGCCTCGGAGATGAGCGCCACGTCGTCCTTTTCCAGCGCGGCCAGCACGCGGCCCTGTCGGGCCAGTTTGTTATGCTCGAAGTAGCTGATCAGCGGCGTGGAGATATCGTAGCGGGTCAGCAGCTTGCCTGCCGTACGCGTATCCTCAGCGGCGATCAAAGCGACCTCCCGCAGCACGCGCAACGCCCTCAGTGTGATGTCCTCCAGATTGCCAATGGGAGTGCCGACGACGTACAGCGTGCCCATGAATCCGCCTACCATCGAATGAGCCTGCTTTCCAGCCAATTGACCGCCAGATAGAGAGCCAGGGCGATCGCCACCAGAGTGAAAAGGGCGACGAACAGCAACGGCGTATCGAGTATCCCCCGCGACAGGTTGATGAGAAAGCCCAGTCCCCGGTCGGCGCCAACGAACTCCCCCACCACGGCGCCGATGACGGCCATCGTCACCCCCACCTTGAGCCCGCCCAAGAGCACCGGCAGCGCCGCCGGCAGTTCCAGCATGGTGAAAATCTGCCGGCGGCTGGCCTGCAACGAACGCATCAGGGCCATCAGATCCTCTTCCACCGAGCGCAGGCCGACCACCGTGTTCACTAGAGCGGGGAAGAACACGGTCAGCGCGCAAACCAGCACCTTGGACAGACCACCNAAGCCNAACCAGACGACCAACAAGGGGGCGAGGGCCACGATGGGTATGGCCTGAGAAGCGACGATGTAGGGCGAGAGCAACCGNTCCAACAAGCGGGACTTGGCCACACCATAGCCCAGCAAAACAGCAAGGCCCAGCCCCAGAAGCAGCCCCCCGGCGATCTCCGCCAGCGTGATGCGCGCGTGTCGCCACAAGGTGCCATCGGCGGCCACGGCCAGGAACTTGGCCCACACCTGCCCCGGCGAAGGGAGAAAGAACGGGGGATAGCGGCGCCAGCTCACCAGCCCCGCCCACAGCAGGACGAAAACGAGCAGCGCCAGGAGAAACAACAGGCTCCCCTGCAGTCGAAATCCGTCTTCCCTTCCTTCCCTCTCTGTCCCCGCCATCCCTCTTCCTCCCCCCCCGCAGGCTGACTATGCGCATTCCGATGTTACTACTCAGGCTCCCGCCGGACAGCCATGTCCGGCGGCCTCGCCAGGCTGAACAGTTACGTTCCCATTATATCACAACACGAAGGCGTGTCAAGGATAGTGAACGCATTTGGCGACAGCAGAGCCCAGCGCTTCGCTTGTCGCGCTCAACTTTAGAATTCTTGTCTGATGTCCAAACTGGTTCTTGACAACCGTGGGGAATTATGGTATAATGTGGGCAGAAAGGGTCAGATAGTGGGTGATCTGCCCCACTGGAACCCCCAGAAGAGGTCACCGGTGGGAGAAGAGGAAAGGCTTGCGTGCCATAGGCACACAAGCCTTTCGAGGTATTTGAGGCAGTTAGAACTAATGTTCTTTCTCGGCCAGCACACACGTTCTCTGGATGACAAGGCAAGGCTCACCATCCCCAGTGCCTATCGTGGAGCTTTCGAGGATGGCTTGGTCATCACGCGCGTCCAGGAACCCCACCTGATCATCTTCACCACCGAGGGATGGGACAATCTCATCAAGCGGTTCGAAGGGAAGCCTGTACTCACTCACGAGCGGCTAGCGAATCTCCGCCGCCTTCTCTTCTCCAACGCGGAACGCACCAACCTTGATACTCACGGCCGCGTGCGTATTCCAGATCATCTGCGCAAGCACGCTCAAATTGGAGACCAGGCTGTCGTCGCAGGAACCGGCGAGCTCGTTGAAGTCTGGGCTCCGTCCGTCTGGGAGGAAAAGGAGGCCGAACTGAACACCATGCCCATCAGCGACGTACAGCAAGAAGTGTTGGGCATCTAGGAGACCGTCACCGTCGAGTCCGCCACATGGGCCTCCGCATCCCCTAGCCATCGCCAGCAAGGGAACAGATGAGCCAGGAAGACCAGGTCAATCACAAGCCCGTGCTGTTGCAGGAGACGATCGAAGGCCTGGCAGTGGATCCAGGTAAGCACTTCATTGACGGCACGCTGGGCGGTGGCGGCCACGCTCAAGCTATCCTGGAAGCCTCAGCCCCCGACGGACGACTGCTGGCCCTGGACGCTGATCCCGACGCAATTGCCCGCTGTCGCAAGCGACTGGCTCCTTACCATCACCGTGTGATTCTCATCCACGCCAATTTCGCCGACCTGGAAAGTGTCGCCCGATCCCACGGCTTCAGCAGGGTGGACGGCGTCCTGCTCGATCTGGGCCTCTCTTCCTTCCAGTTGGCGGCCCGTGAACGGGGGTTCTCTTTTCAACTCGACGGACCGCTGGACATGAGATTCGATCCGCGGCAGGGCCGCACAGCGGCTGACCTGGTCAACGCGCTAGCGGAAACCGAAATAGCGGATCTCCTGTGGCGCTACGGAGAGGAGCGACGCTCACGGCGCATAGCTCGTGAGATCGCCCATCGTCGGCCGCTGCATACCACGGCTCAACTGGGGGAAGCAGTGATCGCCGCCGTGGGCCGCAGAGGCCGCCTGCATCCAGCGACGAGAACGTTCATGGCATTGCGCATCGCCGTGAATGACGAACTGACCGCTCTTGAAGCCGCACTGCCCCAGGCAATGCGCCTGCTGACTCCAGGGCAAGGAAGGCTCGCTGTGCTATCTTATCATTCTCTGGAGGATCGCTTGACCAAGCACTGGTTCCAGCGGGAAGCCCGCGACTGCATCTGCTCCATAGACGTACCCGAGTGCCGCTGTGGACACAGAGCCATCCTCCGCATTCTGACCCGCAAACCGATCCGACCTTCGCCGGAGGAGGTAGCGGCCAATCCACGCAGCCGCAGCGCCAGGCTTAGACTGGCGGAAAGGCTACCCAACCCATAGTACTCAGCTTCACGGGAGGTGCATCATGATACAAGGCCAACCCCATCCCCCACTGTCCTGGCCAGCCCGCCTAGGCGGGCAAGTCTATCGTTCGCGCCAGCGGGTGGTGCGCAGCGCGGCGCAATACACCCTGTATTTCCTGTTGGGACTGGCCGTCATCAGCCTGTTCATCGGACTCGGCGTGTTCCTGGCTGGTGAGACCACCGCACTCAACATGGAAATCCAGGATCTGGAAGGGCAGTGCGAGGAGCTGGAGTGGAAGATCGCTGAACTCGTGAGTGGCATCGCCTTGGAAACCAACATCGAAGGGATTGAGAGATATGCCCAAGACCACGGCTTCACCGACGCCCAGGAGTTCGTGTATCTGGGACCAGCCCGCCGCGGCGGGCAAGTCGAAGCCGAATGGCGCGCACAGGACGTAGCAGCAGCAAGAGGGCCGCTTGCTGCTACCCCTGAGGGTGAGAACGAACCCATCCTGGAATCGTCTACATGGCAAACGGTGCTTCACCGGCTGCGAGGACTCGTGCCGTCACTGCAGCAAGGGGGGCGAGTCTCCACGCTCCGCTGACGTCAGGGCCATCCTCAATGCCAGATGACACGCGGGCAAGGTCCGCAGCCTGTCAAGTGGCAGACCGTAGGGGCGACCGGCCGGTTGCCCCTACTTCTGCCCCCAAAATGAGTGTGCATCATGCCCATAGAGGCACCCAAAGAACAAGGAAGCCGTAGCGGACGATTGCGCATCCTCGAGATTGTGCTGGCTGCGATCACCTTGCTGCTCGCACTACGGCTACTGGAACTCCAAGTGCTGCAGGCCGGTGAATACGATGGGTCGAAGACACCACGGCCTGACGAAACCAAGCGCGCCCCACGCGGGCGCATCGTGGAGAAACGAGGCTGTCTGCTAGCTACTGACGTCTTCCAATGGGAAGTAGGCGCCAATCCCCAGACATTCGGGGACGAGGACAGCAGGGGGCGGGCTGCCATCTGCCTGCAGGATGTGCTCAAGGTGCCCGCGAATGAGATCTTTGCTCTGCTGCAAGAGGAGACCTCCTACGTCGTCATACGCCGGGAAGTGCCACGGAACCTCGCCCAGATAATCAACGGGGCGTCCGACAACGAACAGACCTCGCCAGACGAAGCCATTCCGCCCAGCCAGCCCGCCGCGGCGGGCCAGCCGCTGGAAGAAGACAGCGAGGTCATGGCGAGGGTAACAGGACTGTGCGACTGGCCGCTGGCTGACCAGGTGTGGGCGTCACCCTACCGAGTGCGTCTCTACCCCCAGAACAATCTTTTTGCACACTTGACGGGTTTCGTCACCATAGATGATGGCGATAGCTATTACGGTCTGGAAGAGATCTACGGAGCTTTCTTGCAGGGTGAGATAAGTCCTGAACTGCGCCTGCCTGCGCAGGCAGGCAGGTCAGGAGAAGGCACGCTGCCCGAGGATTTCAGCATGTTCCTGCCTTCGGAGGTAGGCTATGACCTCATCCTGACCGTAGACTGGCGTATCCAACGCATCGTGGAGAAGGCGCTGGCAAAGGCCGTGCAAGAGACGGGGGCCGAAGGGGGTACGATTATCGTCATGGAGCCCCAGACTGGCGCTATTCTTGCCAGCATCAGCCACCCGGTATATAATCCCAATGAGTACTGGAAGTACCCAAATAGCACTCCGCTCTTCGCCGACCCGGCCATCAGCGATATCTACGAGCCAGGATCCGTGTTCAAGATCATCACCCTGGCCATAGCGATAGACAGTGGAGCGATCACGCCGGACAGTGTCTTCAATGATCCAGGCAAGTTGGAGGTAGCAGGGTATGTCTTTCAGAATGCGGACCACCAGGCCCATGGACAGGTTACGGCCACCGATATTCTGGCTCTCTCGCTCAACGTGGGCATCGCCCATGTGGGGGAACAGATCGGAACCGATGTGTTCTACAGGTACCTACCTCGTTTCGGGTTCGATGGCAAGACCGGCGTAGACATGGCCTATGAAGCGAATGGTCTGGTAAAGTCCCCTGGAGACTCGGATTGGAGCCAGTCGGACTTCGTTGCCAACTCCTTCGGACAAGGAATCAGCGTCACGCCCCTTCAGATGGTCTCGGCGGTCGCGGCGATAGCCAACGACGGCATGTTAATGCGCCCCCACGTAGCGGACAGGCTGGTCGTCTCTGGACAAGTCGTCAAGGTGCAGCCTACACTGGTGGACCGGGTCATCAGCCCAGATACCGCCCGTACGCTGACGAAGATGATGGTCACGGCCGTGGAGCTCGGGGCTCCCGAAGCGCTCATCCCTGAATGTGACGTGGCCGGTAAGACGGGAACCGCCCAGGTGCCCGTCGAGGGCGGATATCACGAAGAGTGGACGATAGCCTCCTTCGTAGCCTTCGCTCCCGCCGTCGATCCGGCCTTCGCCTGTCTAATCAAGCTAGACAAGCCTTTGACTTCTATCTGGGGCGCGCAGGTCGCAGCTCCCGTCTTTCGAGAGATTGCACCCCAGATACTGAGGATTCTCAAGGTTCCCCCAGACGCGCAGCGTCCGGGCAGCGAGTGAGGCCAAGCGTCATCCATGCAGCCAACGCCATCCACGCCCACCCTGGCCGACATCTGGACCGCACTGTGTGGCCTGCCTGCGCAGGCAGGTCGGCCTGCCCGCAGAGCAGGCGGGTCTGCACTACCAGACCTGTCTGCACCAGACCTGCCTGAGCGGGAGATCACCCTTTTCGTCATCGACTCCCGCCAGGCGCAGGAGGGAAGCTGCTTTGTCGCCCTGTGCGGCGAGCACCAGGACGGGCACGATTTCATCTCTGACGCGCTGGAGCGGGGAGCCACAGCGATCATCGCCGGGCCACGCGGGCTGCGAGCCGTCGAGGGACGCGGATCGGAGGTCAATGTCATCAACACAGTTGCCATTGGCCCCAAGGTCCCCTCTCCCCTGCCCGCAGAGCAGGCGGGCCTTCGCTCCGCCCCCACTGTCTTCATTGTCGAGGACAGCCTGAAGGGATTGCAGCAGGTTGGAGCACACTGGCGCTCGCAGTTCAGTCCCCGCGTCGTGGGCATCACAGGCAGTGTGGGCAAATCTACATCGAAGGAGATGATCGCCGCTGTGCTGCGGCAGCGGTATCCCACGCTGAAGAGCCCTGGAAACCTGAACAACGAGATCGGCCTGCCGCTGACGCTGCTGCGACTACGCGGCGTGCACGAGCGTGCCGTGCTGGAAATGGGTATGTACGACCGGGGGGAGATTGCCGAGTTGGCAGCGATCGCCCGCCCGCAGGTGGGGGTGATCACCAACGTCGGACCGACGCACCTGGAGCGCCTGGGCACGTTGGAGCGCATCGCCGCGGCTAAGGCCGAATTGGTGCAGGCCCTGCCAGAAGACGGGATCGCCATCCTCAACAGCGATGACCCACTGGTGAGGTCCATGGCAGAGCTCACCTCGGCGCAGGTCTTCTTCTACGGCCTGACGCCCGGTTGCGACCTCTGGGCCAGCCACATTGCCAGCGAGGGATTGGAGGGCATCCGCTTCCGCTTTCGGCGCGGCGAGGACACGATCCACGTCAAGGTGCCGCTGCTGGGGCGGCACAGCGTACACACCGCGCTGCGGGCGGCGGCCGTGGGGCTGATCGAAGGACTGAGCTGGCAGGAAATCGTCAGCGGATTGCGCGACGTGTCGGGACAACTGCGGCTACTGGTGGTGCCTGGCGTGCGGGGATCGACGCTCATTGACGACACCTACAACGCCAGCCCGGCCTCCACCATCGCCGCCCTGAACCTCCTGGATGATCTGGACGGGCGGCGCATCGCTGTGTTGGGAGACATGCTGGAACTAGGCAGCTTCGAGGAAGCAGGGCACCGCAGGGTGGGTTGCCGCGCTGCCGATGTGGTGCAACTCCTCGTCACCGTCGGCCCACGGGCGCGCTGGATCGGCCACGAAGCGTTGGCGTGTGGGATGCCCGAGGATAGCGTGCGGATCGTTGACGACAACGCGTCCGCATTGACTCATCTGCGAGATGTGATGGAGACCGGCGATCTCGTACTGGTGAAAGGCTCGCGAGGCATGGCTATGGAGCAGATCGTGGCCGCGCTCACGCGGCCGTCGCCCGCGCTGCCCTGGCAGCCAGGGCTGCAGGAGGGAGAGTAGCGATGGCCCGTGCGCCCATGCCCTTCGCCCTGACTCTGGGCACCGTCTCCTTCCTCTTCGCCGTGATCTGGGGCAGGCCGCTGATACGCCAACTCAAGCGCTGGGGCATCGGCAAGCAAATCCGGATTGACGAGCCAGACAGCCATCAGTGGAAGACAGGCACGCCGACAATGGGCGGGGTGATGATTATCCTGCCGGTGTTCGTCGTCACCGTGGCGCTGAACTTCGCCAATTTCCTGAGCGGGTTTGCCGCGGGACGAGCCTTCCTCTCCTACTTCGGCTTCACCCACGGCAGCCCACTGATCGGCAAATCGCTGCTGGTACCCATCGGGGTGATGCTAGGCTTCGGGTTGCTAGGCGCGCTGGACGATTGGAAAGGGGTGCGGAACGCGACCACGAAAAGACCTGTGGGCACTGGGCTATCGCCCCGCGCCAAGTTCGCCGGGCAGCTTCTGATCTCCCTGGCCACAGCGATGGGATTGTACTTCGCGCTGGACATTCACAGCATTGCGCTCCCGGGCGTGTCTTTGAAGATCAACATCGGCCTGTGGTACATTCCCATAGCCATGTTCATCATCGTCGGCGCGTCCAACGCCGTCAACCTGACCGACGGCCTGGACGGGCTAGCGGGTTCGCTGGCGACGCTGAGTTTCGCCGCCTATGGCATCATCGCCTTCCAGCAGGGACAGCACCCACTCCTGGCCTTCTGTCTGACCGTGGTAGGAGCGGTGATGGCCTTTCTGTGGTATAATGCCTACCCCGCCCAACTCTACATGGGCGACCTGGGGGCTCTGGCCCTGGGGGCCACGCTGGGCACGGTGGCCTTGATGACTGGCCAGTGGCTGTTGCTGCCCATCATCAGCCTCGTCTTTGTTGCCGAGCTTGTTTCAGTGATCCTGCAAGTAGGCTGGTTCAAGTGGACGAAGCGGCGCACGGGGCAAGGGCAGCGGATCTTCAAGATGACGCCGCTGCACCTGCATTTCGAACTATCAGGCTGGTCCGAAATGCACATCACCCAGCGCTTCTGGCTGGTGGGCATTCTGGCAGGGATGTTAGGAATCGCCCTGGCACTGTTGTAGCAGCAGTTCGCAGATGGGTATTGGGTATTGGGGATTAGGCAGACACGGAGACACGAAAAGAAAACACGAAAAGAAAAGAAAGGAAGCGGGAAGCAGAAGTGAACCTGAAGGGCAAAGGCGTACTCGTTGTCGGACTGGCGCGGCAGGGCATGGCGATGGCTCGCCTTGTTCAATGCAACCGAATCTGAGATGACCCCAAATCACAAAGAAGCGTCACACCTGCAATCCACTACGTCCTACTACGGTTTTCTGCCGGACGGCAGTCTATGGGTGGCGGACGACGGTCTCCGGCCCGAGCTCCACGACCGTCTGCGCCGTCTTCAGCCGGGGGTGCTGGCGGCATTGGAGCGAAAGGACTACGCTGCGGCACTGAACCTGGCCTACAGCACGCTGGAAGCATTGGCCCACGGACTGCGGCCAACCTGGGCCGACACATTGCCAACACACGAAAAGGACAGTGCGCTGATCCAAGCGCTTCTAGTGGAAGTAGAGCGGCTCCCTCTCATAGCCAGAGAGGATACGACACTGCGCGAGCTGCAGGGCACTGCGGTCTGGGTGAGCCACCGGGCCTGGACGACGACACGAGCAGAGGCACTGGCTATTGCCCATCGGCTGGCGACGACCCTTGGCCTTGGTTATGCAGCAGGCGATGGGGATTGTCCACTGCAGGTGAGCGGCGTGGGCGATCGAGCTGCCCTCTGGACGCGAGCGTGGGTTTAGGTATTGGGTATTTGGTACTGGGGATCAGGTATTGGGGCTTAGGCAGACACGAAGACACGAAAAGAAAACACGAAAAGAAAAGAAGGGAAGCGGGAAGCAGAAGTGAACCTGAAGGGCAAAGGCGTACTCGTTGTCGGACTGGCGCGGCAGGGCACGGCGCTAGCCCGCTTCCTCGTCGGCGAAGGGGCACAGGTCACAGTGACCGACGTCCAGCCCGCCGAAGCGCTAACCGAGCCGCTGGCGGCGCTGGCCGATTTGCCCATTCGCTACGCGCTGGGCGGCCACCCGTTCAGTCTGCTGGACGAAACGGACCTGCTCTGCCTCAGCGGCGGCGTGCCCACGACCATCCCCCTCGTGGCCGAGGCGCGGCGGCGAGGCATCCCGCTGAGCAACGACGGCTTGCTGACGCTGGAACGCACTGCGGCGACGGTGGTGGGCATCACCGGGTCCGGCGGAAAGACAACGACCACGACGCTCGTGGGGCTGATCCTGAAGGCAGCCGGCATCCCTGCGCACGTGGGCGGCAACATCGGCACGCCGCTTATTGACCGCCTGGACGAACTGCAGCCTGGCCACTGGGCGGTGATGGAGCTCTCGAGCTTTCAACTGGAGCTTTTTGACCGCAGCCCGCAGGTGGCGGCGATGACCAACCTCACGCCCGACCACCTAGACCGGCATGGAACGATGGCGGCCTACAGCGCAGCAAAGGCCAACATCCTACGCTGGCAGACACCGGACAACGTCTGCGTGCTCAACGCCGATGACAAGCTAACCAGCCGCTGGCTGTGGTCAGGCCGGGTTGACATCGCCGCCGAGGAGGATCAAGCGGCGACGAGCTTCCCGCTCCAGGCCAGGCGGCTCGGCTTCAGCCTGCGGGAGGAGATGGACGCAGGGGCCTTCCTGCACGGCCGGGGGGAAGTACTGGTGTTGCGGCTGCCTGGGCAGCCCGAAACGGTGATCTGCCGACGAGAAACGGTACGGCTGCGGGGGATGCACAACGTGGCCAACCTGCTGGCTGCCTGCATTCTGGCTGGCGTGGCCGGCGCGTCGCCAGAGGCTATGGCCGAGGTGGCCGCGAGTTTCGAGGGCGTGGAGCACCGTCTCGAGCCAGTGCAGACACTGAACGGCGTGCTGTGGGTCAACGACTCGATCGCCACCTCGCCGGCGCGAGCGG
>JGI24025J20009_10003787_pt1 | contig 10170 bp, 10 predicted proteins | sample Cruoilmetagenom3_FD_20009 | JGI IMG/M metagenome (IMG submission 20009) | reverse complement strand
AGAAAGCAAAGCTCGTCGGCTCCAGCGGCATCATAGGCCTTTGCGCTCTCCACAGGGTCGCCCGCGTCGATCAGGTCCACAAAGTTGACGCCCTTTACGACGCGGCCATCCTTTACATCAAGGCAGGGGATTATGCGGGTTTTAAGCATTATTTGTGCTTTCAACTTTTTTTGACTTCGATCTACCTTCTTCCTGTAACGATATGAAGAATGATGGTCCAGCAATGAAAACCCAATACCAAACTATTCCAAACTTCCATAATACAATCGCCGTGACGTTAGTTTCTGAATAGTGACTGCATTCTGGGGGCAACGGCCAAGCCTTAAGGCAATCTAATGGAGGCATTTTCGGCAATATCACAAAGGCCAAAGTCAAGGCTATTTGAAATACGACTGAGTAAATGACAATTGCCGCTGCCATATTGTAAAAGCCGAAACACCTCTTGTGATCCACTTTTTTAATTCGGATTAAAATTGCAACCGCCGTAAAAATCGGCGGAACGGCTAACAATAAAACCAGAAATGTGGCCACCACCTCTATCCCTTCAACAGCTTCGCCGCCTCTGAAACATCAATTGCCCCATCATAGAGCGCCCGCCCAGAAATGGCTCCGTTCAATGGCGCACCGCAGGCCTTGAGCGCCCGCAAGTCATCCATCGAGCTGACCCCACCCGAGGCAATAACCGGAATGTTTACGGCATTGGCCAGCGCGGCGGTGGCAGCCACGTTTGGCCCCTGCATTGCGCCGTCACGGTCGATGTCGGTGTAAATAATGGCGGAAACACCAGCGTCTTCAAACTGCTTGGCTAGGTCGAGCGCGGTCACGTCAGAGGTTTCAGCCCAGCCTTCAACGGCCACCATGCCGCCGCGTGCATCAATCCCCACGGCCACATGGCCGGGGAAAAGCTTGGCGGCTTCTTTTACCAGTGCCGGATTGCGCAGGGCCACTGTGCCGAGGATCACCCGCTGCAAGCCTTTGCCAAGCCAACGCTCGATGGTGGCGATATCGCGAATACCGCCGCCAAGCTGGGCGGGAATGCTACATTCTTTCAAGATGGCCTCGACAGGCGCGGCGTTCACCGGCTCACCGGCAAAAGCGCCGTTGAGATCAACCAAGTGTAGCCACTCACAGCCTGCATCCTGAAAGGCGCGGGCCTGCGCGGCCGGGTTGTCACTAAAAACAGTCGCCTGATCCATCTCGCCCTTTACAAGGCGCACACAGTTTCCATCTTTCAAATCAATCGCGGGGTACAGGATCATTTTAAGGCCTCCAAAGCTATCACCAGCGTTTTAGCGCAAATCGCCCAAGCTGCAAGTTGCCATTACGTCACCGTTGACTGAAACCGTCTTATCGGTATCTTTTTTGCCACCCAACAGGAGAGAATTATGAAAAAACTGATCGCAGCGGCCCTTGTTGCCCTGCCAATGGCCGCGCAAGCTGGAGACCCGACCGGCCTTTGGCAGACTGCCCCGAATGACGACGGCAAGTTTTTGCAAGTGCAGGTCCATGCCTGCACCAGCAATGCCGCCGAGATATGCGGTACGATTACAGGTGCCGGTGGCGGAGCCACAGCGGAAAACAACGGTAAACCGATCATCTGGGGCATGCGCGCCCGCGGCGATGATTATTGGAACCGCGGTAACGTGTGGGCACCCGACACCGATAAAACCTATCGCGCCAATATTACCCTCAGTGGGAATACGCTGGTTGTTCAGGGCTGTGTTGCAGGGCTATTCTGCCGTTCGTCGAACTGGACACGGGTTCAGTGATCAAAGGTGCATGCCACTGCGGCGCGGTCTCATTCGAAGCCGCACAAAAGCCTGAAAGATTGGTTTCGTGCAACTGCTCCATTTGTAGGCGCTATGCCACGCTCTGGGTGCATTCGCCCCCGGCCCATGGGGTGGTGCTGAACGCGCCCGAAGGGTCAACCCGCACCTATAGCTGGGGAGACAAGGGCTTGCTGTTTCATAGCTGCAAGACATGTGGCTGCATCACCCATTGGTCTGGCGTTACGGGTAACCGTTTTGCTGTGAATTTCAGGTTGGCAGATCCGGCGGATATAAAAGATATCCGTATCCGCCATTTTGACGGGGCGGATAGCTGGGAATTTCTGGATTAGGTTTCCGGAATGGCCCTTAAGGGCTTGACGGCTCTACTTCTGAAGGGCATCGAAGCTTGAACCACCTTTCCTATGGCGGAGTTTTTTGTTGTCAAAATTTGGTCTTTACGGTGTCGAGAGGGCTCTCCAACGGCTCGGCGTTATGGCGTTATTCCTTTTTGCAGGATTGCCAGTACACGCGGAGAACCTGTTTGTTGTGGCCGGGCAAGGTGTTTCCGTGTCTGTCGGACTGCCAGATTTTGCGATGAAAGACACTCCCGAAGAATTCCGCTCTTCAGGACCGGTTTCAACAGGTCATTACTTCTCGATTGGCGAACTTATCCCCGAGGGCGAAAGCTTTGAGGGCTGGACGTCGCTTTTTGCTATCAAGATCGAAGAAGGTGTCGGATTGAGCTTTGAACAATATGTCGGGCAGTTGATCGGTACCTATCTGGACGCCTGTGATATGGAAGTGGAAGCAATAAGCGGTGTTGAGCAGGCCGAAAATCACTTGAGGTTACTCGTTCCCTGCCAGAGCTATCGCGATAATTCTGCGGTTGGTGAGTTGGCGCTCTTTGATATTCGCCAGCAGGAAGGCGGATATATCAACATCTATCAACACTGGCGGGGTGATTCATTTGATGCGCTGGATATTGAAAGCTGGCCGGTTGGGCGCAGCGGGATTGACAGATTTATGACCATTGCCGACGACGCAGAAGTTTTTGCACCCTAAGGCTTCCACCTCAGAAAATTTCCAATCAACCGCAATCCGGTTTTCTGGCTTTTCTCGGGGTGGAACTGGGTGCCAATCATGTTATCCCGCCCAACAACAGCCGTGATTTTGCCGCCGTAATTGGCATGGGCCAGCACTTGGTCGTGATCTTCCGGCACAAGGTGGTAGGAGTGCACAAAGTAGGCGTGGTCGCCGTGGTTGAGGCCCTCCAATACGGGGTGGGGCTGGTCGATGACCAGCTCGTTCCAGCCCATGTGCGGGATTTTGAGTGTCGGGTCGTCGGGTTCAAACTTGACAACTTCGCCCGGAATCCAGCCAAAGCCTTTGGTATTGTGGCCGTGTTCGCGGCCCATGCTCGCCATCAGCTGCATCCCGACGCAGATACCGAGAAAGGGCGCACCCTCTCGGATGACCCGTTGCTCAATGGCCTCAAAAAGGCCGTCATAGCCGCCAAGGCCCGCGCGGCAATCGGCAAAGGCCCCGACGCCGGGCAAAACAATGCGGCCAGCTTTGGCAACCACCTCCGGTTCGGAACTAACGATGATTTTATCGCCGGTTTCAGCCGCCATCCGCTCAAAGCTTTTCTCGGCCGAGCGCAGGTTGCCGGAGCCGTAGTCAACGATGACAGTGGTCATTCGCTCAGTGTCCCTTTGGTGGAGGGGATAGCGTCCGCCTTGCGGGGGTCGGTATCCAGCGCCACGCGCAATGCGCGGGCCACAGCTTTGAAAGCGGCCTCGGCGATGTGGTGGCTGTTGATGCCGTCTATCTTGGCAACGTTGAGGGTGATCCCGCCATTCATCGCGAGCGCGGTGAAAAACTCGCGTACCAGCTCGGTGTCAAATGTGCCGATCTTCTGGGCTGTCATCTCGACATTCCAGACAAGGAAGGGTCGGCCGGAAAGGTCAAGCGCGGCGCGCACCAAGGTATCATCCATCGGCAGGTGGCATTCCCCGTAGCGGTTGATGCCACGTTTATCCCCCACAGCCTGCACAAGGGCTTTGCCAAGCGCAATGCCTACGTCTTCCACCGTGTGGTGGTCGTCGATGTGAAGGTCGCCAATCGCGCGCACTTTCATATCAATCAGGGCGTGGCGCGAGAGCTGGTCGAGCATGTGGTCAAAAAAGCCGATGCCGGTTTGATTGTCATAAACGCCGGTGCCGTCGAGGTTGATTTCGACGGTGATATCTGTTTCCGCTGTTTTGCGGGACTGGGTCGCTGTGCGCATTGTCGCCTCCGTTTGCGGCCCTTATAGCGGGGGTTGGCAGCGGGGCCAAGGGGGAGTTGAAATGTAGGGGGGCGTGCGGTGCCTATTTGAACACGGATTCTTGTAGGGAGGCGATAACGGTTTCCACCCATTTCTTGCTGTGCTGCTCGGCATAGCTATCCGGGCTGAAATAATGCGCACGGAACGCCGCTCCGGTTGTGGGCAGAAATTGATCGTTCCACGCGCCATCACAGGAGTAGATCAGGCCATCGGTCAACTCAGCCAGCGTAGCGGCGATGATACCATAGCTCAGATTGATAATCTCAGGTTGGCCCATTGAGCGCCGGAATCTCCAGCGCCGGTCAAGCTTTTTGGCGCTGCCGAGAAGGCGCTCATACACCGGATTGAAATTCAGGGCTTCTCTTAGCTCATCAAAAATGTGCCATTTGTGCTCGGGGAGGCGACTACTGATGGTGTCACAATAAACATCGGTGCCGCCGGGCACACCGTTCAACGATATCCACAGGTAGGCGTAATCTGGTGGGCCAACAGACCACTTGAAAACCTTATCTGGCAACACCTCTCGCCGGTTTTTATTTGTAATAATTTCAGCCCGCAATTGGATTTCATGAGTGATCCCCAGTTNANGCAGATGCAGGGAGATATTTTTTTGAGATTGATCAAGGAGCTCACCAAAGGTGAGATCTTTGCGCGTGGCTGGTAAGACTTCAAATGTTGTTGCCATTGCTGGGCCCGTGGTTGCATTGATTATGTCATTCTGCCTGACCCGGTGGCATTTTTGAAGAGGTCTTAACAAAGGGGCTGCGGCGCCGTGGCCTCTCTTCGCTCGGGGAAAGGGCGCTCAAATTTCGGGGGACTCCCAAGCCGCCAGATTCCCTAGCCCCTCACAGATGTGGTCAAAAGCCTCGGCGGCGCGGGTTGAGTGGTGGCGCGCGTGGAGGTGGCCGTGCATGAGGCCGTCTTCTTCCATCAGCACACTTTCGCCACCCGAGAAAATGTGCAGCGTGTTATAGAGCGCGCCTTCGTCTTTGAGCGGGTCGCACTCGGCCACCGAGATGTAGCTGGGGGGCAAATCATTAAAATCATCGCCCATTAGCGGGAAATAGTCCGGGGTGTTGGGGCGCGGCTGTCCACCCAAACGAAGCTCTTCGAAATCGACAATCCCTTGCGCAGTGAGGATCGGGGCTTGGGCGTGCTCTTTGAAACTGGCGTGCTCGCCCGGCGTATCCAGCCACGGGTAGATCAGCATATGCCCGTGGACGCGGTTGCGGCGTTTCAGCGTGACGCTGGCGGCGAGGGTGGCACCGGCGCTATCACCCGCCAGAATGATTTTTTCATCGAGCGCGTCCACTACGGCGAGCGCATCTTCGAGGTGAGCGGGGTAGGGATGCTCGGGGGCAAGGCGGTAATCTACCGCCAGCACATCAAGGCCGGTTTTGGCGCACATTTCCATACAAATGGCATGGTGGGAGTCGAGGTTTCCGAGGGCAAAGCCACCGCCATGGAAATAAACCACCAGCGCTTGCGAACGCGCAGCGTGGTAGCGGCGGGTGGCAACACCAACGATTTTCGCATCGGAATAGCTTACGTTTGGCAACTCGGGCTGGATGGCCGCGCAAAACGCGAGATAGGCTTTGCGGGTGTTCTCCAGGCTCGGGTCAGCGGGCAAAAAACTGGCATTGAAAGCCAGATATTCGTGAATTTCGGCATCAAGCAACTGACTGTAATCGGGGTCTGGCATCGGAGTTCCTCGGATTTTCCGCCAATATGGCGAAACCTTCCTGCATTTGGAAGTTTTTTCGGTAGTGGGCTTGACCTTCCAGACACTGGAAGCCTTATCTGGAGGCAAGGCGAATGAAAACGGAGCGGAACCATGGACGATTTTGGCAGTAAAGGTGTGGCGGAATTTCCGGTGATAGGAATGAGCTGTGGTGGCTGTGCCAAGAAAGTTAAGCGACACCTTGAAGAACTGGACGGCGTGAGGAATGCTGAGGTGAGCCATGAGGAACGCCGTGCTGTTGTGGAATTTGACTCGTCGAAAACCAATATCGACGCTCTGAAAGAAGTTGTGCTGGCGCTGGACTATACCGTTGAAGAAGAGGCAATTGCGGCACCGGCGATCCGTAAACCGGATGTAGAAAAGATCAAGATAACCGGCATGACCTGCGGGAGCTGCGCGGGCAGGGTCGAGACAGCGCTGAATGAGGCCGAGGGGGTAGCTCAGGCCAATGTGAACCTCGCGCTCGAAAATGCGACCATTCACTATGATCCTTCTGTCACCGGACCGGCCAAGCTCAAGGAGCTTATTAAGGAGGCGGGCTACGGGGTCGAAGAAACGAGGCTAACGCAAAGCCTTAACCAAACCACACTGAATATTAGCGGGATGACGTGTTCGAGCTGCTCGGGGCGGGTTGAAACGGCGCTGAAGACCGCGCCCGGGGTTGCCGAAGCCAGCGTGAACCTGGCCTTGGAAACGGCAACCGTGCGCTTTGATCCAACGGTTACCACGGCTGTGGCTTTGGCAAAGGTTGTGGAATCCGCAGGCTATGGTGCAAAGGTTAAAGATGATCGTGGCGAAGATAACGCGGCAAAGGCGAGGCTCAAGCGTGAGCAAATCACGCTCATCATTTCGGCCCTGCTTACGGCGCCACTTCTGCTGCAAATGGTTTCAATGGTGCTGGGGCTTGGTTTTCACTTCAATCCATGGATAGAAGTTGCGCTGGCGACTCCTGTGCAGTTTGTGATTGGCTCGCGCTATTATGTGGGGGCGTGGCATGCCCTGAAAGCGCGGGCTGGCAATATGGATATGCTGGTGGCCATCGGCACATCGGCGGCCTATTTCTACAGCCTTTGGCAAGTGCTGACCTTGGGTCATGCCGCGATGGGCCAACTTTATTTCGAGGCCTCAACTGTGGTTATCACGCTGGTGCTCCTCGGGAAATATATGGAAAGCCGCGCCAAGCGGTCAGCGAGCTCCTCATTGCGTAAGCTATTGGAACTGCGGCCCACAAGCGCCATCATCCTTTCTGAATCTGGCGAGGTTACGCTTCCGGTCGAGCAAGTTAAGGTCGGGGATATTGCATTGTTACGCCCGGGCGCACGGGTGCCGGTGGATGGGTTCATTGTAGAAGGCAAAAGCGAACTGGATGAAAGCCTGATTACCGGAGAATCTATGCCGGTGTTACGCGTGCCGGGGGACGAAGTGATTGCCGGTGCAATCAACGGCGGCGGGGTGTTGCATGTGCAAACCTCGCGCGTCGGAGAAGACACAACTCTGGCCAAAGTTGCGCATATGGTAGAGGCCGCGCAGGTTGGCAAAGCCCCAATCCAGAAGCTGGTAGACCGGATATCAGCGGTTTTTGTACCCACGATAATAGGGCTGGCCTTCGTAACCTTCGGGGCATGGCTCGCGTTTGGCGCTTCAGGAGAAACGGCGCTGGTGGCGGCCATTTCAGTGCTCGTGATTGCCTGCCCCTGTGCGCTTGGGCTGGCCACACCAACCGCATTGGTNGCNGGGACCGGCGNCGGGGCCAAAGCNGGNATTTTAATCCGCGATATCGCAACACTGGAACGCGCCAAAGAGATCGACACCGTTGTTTTCGACAAAACCGGTACGTTGACCGAAGGTAAACCAGTGGTGGCCGAAATCCGCAGTTTCGAGGGAGAGGAAACCTTCTTGCTGGCTATGGCCGCTGCGGTGCAGGCGGGGAGCGAGCATCCGCTCGGTAAGGCTGTGGTTGCCGAGGCCAAAGCGCGCGGTATCAAACCTTTGCTGGCTCGCAATGCCGTGGCTACGGCCGGTGAGGGCATTGAAGCCGCTGTGGATGGCACGATCGTTCGAATGGGTCGGGGACGGTTCGCGGCAAACCAAGTGGACACAGATCAGGAAGCGATAGCGTCGGCAATGCGCAAAGGTGGCCGCACCGTAACCTGGCTTGCCCAGGAAGGAAAAGCCTTGGGGCTGGTCGCTTTTGCCGACCCTGTGCGCCCCGAGGCCAAAGCTGCAGTGGCACAGTTGCACGCGCGCGGGGTGGCCGCGATGTTGATGACGGGAGACAACGCCGAGACCGCAGCCAAAGTGGCAGAGGCGCTTGGTATTAACAGCGTGATCTCTGATATGCGTCCCGAAGATAAAGCCCGTGAAGTAGCCGCGCTGGAGGCCGCCGGAAAGCGGGTTGCCATGGTCGGCGACGGTGTCAACGATGCACCCGCTCTGGCGGAAGCCACTCTTGGAATCGCCATGGGGGGCGGGGCCGATGTGGCGATTGAAACCGCCGGGTTTGTGCTCATGCGCAATGATCCGCGATTGGTGGCGGCTGCGCTCGATGTTTCGCGAAAAACCGCGCAAAAGATCCGGCAGAACCTTTTCTGGGCCTTTGCTTATAACGTGGTCGGCATTCCGATTGCGGCGCTGGGCTATCTAAATCCGGCAGTCGCGGGCGCGGCAATGGCCTTTTCCTCGGTTTTTGTTGTGAGCAACTCACTCCTGCTGAAGCGCTGGAAACCGGAGGTAGGCCAATGAATATAGGAGATGCGGCCGCGCGTAGCGGTTTGCCGGCTAAAACCATTCGGTATTACGAGGATATCGGCTTGGTAAGCCCGGCGCGAAGCAACAACGGCTATCGGGATTTTTCCGACACCGACCTGCANAATCTNGCTTTTGTACAGCGGGCAAGGAGCCTCGGATTTTCGATAGAAGAATGTCGGGCGCTCCTCTCACTTTACGATGACCGCGAGCGGGCGAGTGCGGATGTGAAGGCGCTGGCAAAGGCGCATCTGGACCAGATTGAAGGGAAAATATCCGGCCTCCAAGCCATGCAGAAAACATTGTCGGAGCTGGTGCACAAGTGCCACGGCGATGACCGGCCGGATTGTCCAATTTTGGACGGTTTGGCGGGAGAACACCGCAAAGAAGTGTGTAAATGAAGAAACTATTTGCTTGGGTGGCGGTAATCGCCGCCGGAGCTGGAACCTATTACTGGCTGTCGCAAAAACCTACCGACGCTGCGAATGCCAGCGAGATCACGATGCCCGCTCTCTCCGTGCTGGCCGCCGAGGGCAAGCCCGTGTTTGACGGCACTTGCGCCGCTTGCCACGGGGTTAACCTGTTGGGAACGAACGAAGGCCCGCCGCTGCTGCATGCGTTTTACAAACCGGGCCATCACGGGGACGGTGCTTTTGTAAATGCCATACAAAATGGCTCAGTTCGGCATCACTGGCCCTTTGGTGACATGCCGCCACAACCCCATATCACCGGGGATCAAATTGTTCGGATCATCACCTATGTGCGAGAAGTTCAACGAGCCAACGGCTTTGAGTAGTCGTTACGTCAAAATCCAGAGACAACGGCTCCGGCCGACCCGCCGCAGCTCCATTTGTGCAAATGGTTGCATAAATGCGACCGTCGGTCCCATGAGCCCGTGTTTACACCCCGATCGCATAGGTCAGTGAACCCCAGAGCGAATGCCAAACGATTCCCGTGCGTTCCATATCAGCCTCAAACGGTGCAATCATATGGACCACATTGACCATGTATTCTCCGGCGCCGAGATTGGGCACAATTGCCCGCCCGTTGCGGCCGGAAATAACGCTCAATCGGATGAGCTCACCTTCGGTATCCCGAAAGAACAGGTCCACCTGTTTGTTTGGCAAAGGGGTGCCTTTAAACATGACAGAGATCGGCATGCCGCCGCTTATATCATCGGTATAGGGGTTGGCTGCGGCAACGAGCTCAAAAAACATTCCGGTATATTGATCATTTCCGGCACCGTCGCCCACTGCGACAAGGGATTTCACAAACCGTGTATAGGCCTCTTTGAAACCATTTTCGGGCAGGCCCCGCGCGCTGTGTTCTTCCAGCACCCAATCCAAGCCATGCAACTGCAGAAATTCGTCGAACTTCTGGAAGTCGCTCCATGTGAGCACCGAAGTTGTGCTAAAAAGGTTGAGAACTTTTAGCCCGTCTGCCCCCGGGGCAATGTTAACAGCGGGTAAGTCGCCGATCCGGCCTTCCACGGGGTAGGTCCCGCTGTCATCGCGAATGTTAAATTCGTTCATTAGATCCGGAATATAGGCTTGTGCGTCCCCCGAAAAATCTGTGCCAACCCGCACATC
>JGI24025J20009_10003785_pt1 | contig 10172 bp, 11 predicted proteins | sample Cruoilmetagenom3_FD_20009 | JGI IMG/M metagenome (IMG submission 20009) | reverse complement strand
TATTGAAGTTTTTAATTCACGCACTCCTTTTCCTAATAGCTCTGCTAAGGCTCGAAGATTAGTTACAGACCACAGAAAAGCTGCTAGCGCTGGAAGTGATGCTCACACTGTTGGTGAAATTGGCCGAGCTTATGTGGAAATGCCTGAATTTAATGGCCCTGAGGATTTCTTGGGCTGTTTATCGCAAGGGAAGATATTTGGGCAGAGGTCCAGTCCTTTAGTTCACTTTGCCAGCACTTGGGCAAAGGTAAGGAAATGCTTTCGAGCTGTTTAAAAACGTAGTGCGAGGCTTTAGCCTCGTGCACGACCCTAAAGGGTCGCACTACGAAAGGAGGCAAAACTAAATCTTGCTAAACATTGGTTGGTTCTCCACAGGAAGAGATGAAGCTGCACGGCAGCTTTTGCAAGCCGTTCGGGAGAATATTCACAATGGTGAGATTGGAGGCAAAATCAAATTTGTTTTTAGCAATCGAGAGCCTGGCGAGGCAAAGGAAAGCGACTTATTTTTCGAGTTAGTTCGCAGCTATGGCATTCCTCTCGTTTGCTTTTCCCACAAGAAGTTCAAAAGCCTCACCCAAACCCTCTCCCTTGAAAGGAGAGGGCTGGGAAAGGATGAAGCGAAGCAATCACGAGAGAGTTGGCGTCTCAAATATGATAGAGAGGTAAACAAAAGGATTGAAAAATTTACCCCTGACATTTGTGTTCTTGCCGGCTATATGCTCATTGTGGGAGAAGAACTCTGCCAAGAATATGACATGATTAACCTTCACCCAGCACCCCCCAATGGTCCTACGGGTAGTTGGCAAGAAGTAATTTGGAAATTAATACAAAACAATGCCAAAGAGGCTGGAGCAATGATGCATCTGGTGACCCCTGAATTAGATAGAGGGCCTGTAGTTAGCTACTGCAGGTTCCCTATAAAAGGAGAGCCCTTTGATAGATTCTGGCAAAGGGATGAAAAAACCATGCTATTCCAGCTTATTCGCCAGTATGAGCTTGCCAGGGAATTTCCCCTCATCATCTTTACACTACAAGCTCTAAGTCGGGGCAAAGTCGGCATAAGAGAGGGTAAAGTAATTGATACCCAAGGAAAGCCAATCGATGGATATGACCTTAGTAGTCAAATAAACCAAATGGTGGAGGGCAAGATTGCTTTGCTTCGATCGCAATGACAAAATAGGATAATGTCATTGCGAGGCACAGAGTGCCGAAGCAATCTCAGGACGGAACAAAAGGACAGGGCAAAACTGAAATGAACTTAATATGCTTTGACCTCGAAGGCCCCTTAGCTCCTCAGGATAATGCCTATGAACTGATGAAGCTATTCCCTGATGGCGGCAGGATTTTTGAAGTCATCAGCCGCTACGATGATTTGCTGACCCTCGAAGGGAGACAAGATTACGAGCCAGGAGACACCTTGGCTCTTATCACTCCTTTCTTGGCTTACCACGGGGTAAGAGAAGAACAGATTACCACTATGGGGCACGAGGCTAATTTAACTTCGGGCGCCTCTGAATTGATCTCCAGGCTCAAATCTCGAGGATGGCAAATATTTTGCATTAGCACTAGCTATGAGCAGTATGCCTTCCCTATCACACAGAGGCTAGGCATTTCCAAGGAAAACGTGGCTTGCACATCTTTTCCCTTGGACCAAATCTGCCAACTATTAAGTCGGGACGATTTTGCCTTGTTGGAGCGAGCAGAGAGGAAAATTATGAATCTCAATCCTTTCGCTGAGGATGCCAAGATAAAACAAAGCCTTGACCATTTCTACTGGCAAGAACTACCTAAGACAAGCTCAGGAAAAATTATAACTAAGGTAAAACCTATTGGTGGGAAGCGCAAAATAGAGGCATTGGAGGACTTTACCGCAAGAGTAGGGAAACCACTCTCTCACTGGGTAGCTATAGGGGATAGCATCACCGATTTTAAGATGCTTCAAGCTGTGAATAAGGCTGGTGGTTTAGCCATCGCTTTCAATGCCAATGAGTATGTCCTGCCCTACTCTACCATGGGTCTAGCATCTACTAGATTAGATGACTTATGGATAGCTTTAGAAGCTTGGGAAAAAGGTGGACGCCAAGCTATAGAAAAGGTAGTTAAGGAAAAGGAGCAAGCTGGTGGAACAGATGGTGGAGGATGGTTCCATTGGCTGGCTGGAGCTAAAGATATATCCCGTCCTTTGGAGGTTCACAAGAAATTTCGACGTCTAGTTAGAGAGGAAGCTGCCAAGCTAGGTTAATATTATGTCAAGTAAATTGCCTACTCTTACACCCTTCAGTCTCGTTTCTTAGTCCCACGGAACAGCCACACGAAGGTAACAATAAGAATTATGGAAACGACGATAACGGTAATCAGTCCTGCTTTGCCCAGCCCAGCAAAATTTGAGGTACCTGCTATGTAAACACCTGTAATCATACAAAACATTTTAGCATGCCTTCCAAAACGTTGCTTTGACAAAGTGGCCATGCAATGCTATTATGTTTTCATCGAGGTATGGTTACGTTATGCAGTGTGGGGATTTGGGGGGTGGTAACAGGTGGATGACGCCGATAGTTGGCTTTTACTAGCTTTTCTAGTCTGCTTGTTTCTTTCAGCTTTCTTTTCCAGCGCTGAGTCGGCTTTTATCTCCTTGCCCAAGCTCCGCATAAGGTATCTGGTAGAGAGTGGCGTTAAGAGAGCAGAAAAACTAGCTAAAGCAGCTGAGAAGCCTGAGAGATTTTTAGCCACTGTCTTATTAGGTAATAATCTAGTAAATGTAGCTGCGGCTACTTTGGGCACTATTATGGCTGTGGCAACCTTTCACTTACCATGGGGGCCAATCATAGCTACCTTTGGAGTAACAGCACTAATCTTGGTCTTTGGAGAGGTTATCCCTAAGACTTTGGCTGTGCATCATGCTCAAGGGCTGTCTTTGGCTTATATCAATCCATTGAGAATAATAGAGTGGTGTCTTTATCCCTTTGTCCTCGCACTGGGTCGCATCGGTTTGGGGTTTACCAAAATGGTAACTCAATCTGAGGAGGACAAGAGGCTAGTGAGTGAGAGCGAGATACGCTCTGTGATAAATGTTGGTGAAAGTGAAGGAGTGGTGGAAGAAGATGAGGCGAAGATGCTGCATAAGATATTTGAGTTTACCGACCGGCCGGTAAGTAAGGTAATGATTCCCAGAACAGAAATTGCCTGGGTGGAGCAAGGAACGAAACTAAGCGATTTTCTGGATATTTATGCTCAAACGCCTTATAGCTGGTTCCCAGTGTACAAAGATAGCACTGATAATGTAGTGGGTGTATTGCATGCTAAGGATGTGCTCAAGAAGCTGAGTGATGACTCTACCAGCAAAAAAGTTGTCATTGACGATTTAATGCGACCAGCCTACTTTGTACCTGAGAGCAAGCATCTGGGAGAACTTCTCACTGAGATGAGAGATGGTGGTTATCACATAGTAGTTGTTGTGGATGAGTTCGGTGGTGTAGCTGGGATGGCTACCTTAGGGCAGCTAACTGAGGAAATCGTGGGTGATATTAGGGATGAATTGACTGGGGAAGATAAAGACTTTGTGGTGACTGGCGACAATACCATTCAGTTGGATGGGGGATTCCGGGTTGAAGAGGCTAATGAAGAATTAGGACTGGGGTTACCTACAGGTGATTATGAAACTGTGGCTGGCTTTATTCTCAGCCATCTCGGTCGGATACCAAAGCAAGGAGAGCAATTGAAGTACCAGGACTTGAAATTTGTCATAACCGAAATGCGAGGAGTGAAGATAGAGAAAATCGTAGTTACCAGGGAAAAAGATGCTACGGTTACGCCTTAGATTTCTTCTTGCCTCAAACTAGTGAGCCACTGCCTCAGTATCATGACCTTGACAAAAATCGACCTTGATCCACTTCGCCAGCAAAAAGCTCGGGAATATAATAGATTATCACGGTGTCTGTTATTTCTTGAGCTGGGAATAAGCATTGTCCTATTGCTAGCCCTTCTTTTCACTGGTGTCTCAGCTATGCTAGCTAGCCTTTTAGTTTTCCCCTCCCCATGGGCAGCACCTTTGTATCTATTGATCTTGATGCTAGGTTTTGGAGTAGTAATGGCGCCATTAAGCTATTATCAGGATTTTGTATTGCCCCATCGCTATGGCCTGTCAACTCAAAACTTTTTGGACTGGCTGAGGGATAGAGCTAAAGCTTTAGCGATGGGATTATTGTTAGGCCTATGTATTATTATAGCGAGCTATGGGCTTATGGAATATCTTCCTACACTGTGGTGGCTAGCAGCGGGGGTGCTCATATCTTTGCTTAGCTTGCTCCTTACCTGGTTGACCCCTACCCTTCTCATACCTTTATTCTTCAAGTTGAAGCCTTTAGAACATGGGGAGCTTAAGGAAAGATTAGTAAATCTAGCTAAAGGGGCTAGAGTTAATATTAAAGATGTATTCACTATAAATCTAAGTAGCAAAGCTACTACAGCTAATGCGATGCTCACAGGATGGGGCAAATCCAGGCGCATCATAATTAGCGATACTCTGCTGCAAGGATATTCACCCGATGAGATAGAAGTAACTTTAGCTCACGAGCTAGGTCACTACGTTCATCACGATGTTGCTAAGCTTATGACAGTTCAGGCAGTCACCTTTTTATTAGTGCTCTACCTGACTAATTTGGCTCTTAAAGCAGGTGTGGTGTTGTTTTCCCTCCAGGGGATAAGTGATTTGGCTGCTCTTCCCTGGCTAATCTTGGTTTTAGCTGCGGGCATATTGATATTCCAGCCATTGCTCAATTGGTACCATCGCCGCATTGAAATGGCAGCAGACAAGGCTGCACTGGAACTGAGCAATAACCCCAGCGCCTTTGTTGATTTGATGACCAAGTTAACTGACCAAAATCTATCCGAAGCAGAGCCTAGTAGGTGGGCAAAACTTCTATTTTATGACCACCCCACTTATGGTGAGCGGATAAAACTAGCTTATAATTATGGGCAAAATCTCTAAAAGAGCTGAGCCTTTTGAAACTTATCTTAAGTAAGCCATGGGATCAGGATTTCCTCAGCTCTGCTGAATAGCCAAGGTTTTTGAGTTCCGTCACAATTTGGCTAGCATCCTCAGTATCCAAGTGAATCAGGAGTGCATTCTCTTTGTCTTCGGGAGTGACGGTACACATAGCTTTTATCTTTAAGCCATGTTTACTGATACACTCTATCGCCTTTTCTATATCCTTCGTGTCGCTACATCTATAAATAATGATGCGCTCACCGGGGATACGCTTCCCACCCCTCTCTAGACCCATTACAGGATTCAAAAGACTGTAGAAGAAATCATTGGTGGTGACTATACCTACCAGATTATCATCTTCAAGCACCGGCAGTGAACCAACTCTGTTAGCTTGTGCTATCGTGATGGCTTCCTCCACTGTGGCATCAGGAGTGACCGTGACCACATCCCTTTCCATAATCTCTCTTATTTGCAGCTTAGCTAAAAGGTAAGTTAATTCCTGCCTCGTGAATGAAGTAGCCGGGGAAGGCAAGGCACGTAGTAATCTATCCTTAGTTACCATGCCAATGAGCTTCCTCCTATCAACCACCGGCAAACGCTCGATGCGATGGACTCGCATAATCTCTTGAGCTTCAGGCACGGTAGTGCTGCTTGGTATGTTAACCACATTCGTTGTCATAATATCCCTTACAAACATCGTTTCACCTCCTATTTTGAAGTTGTCACTCTCCTTACCTACGTCTTTTTCCTTTGCATTCTTCGACCCAATATTATATCTTTACACTTTATATGTTGCCTGTCAAATAACTAAATTCGTTTGTATGATATTTTGCATTTTGCGCCAAAGGAGGTAAATTTTTGAAGCTTATCTTAGTGAGACATGGTGAAACTTACTGGAATAAAGAGAAGCGTGTTCAAGGGGGCAGCAGCGACGTTGAATTAAGCCGGATTGGAATAAAGCAAGCCAATAAGTTGGCATTGTTCTTAAAGAATAAGAATATCGCGGCTATAATCTCCAGCCCCTTGAAGCGAGCTGCAGTTACGGCCGAGGCAATAGCCAGCCAGCACCACTTAACTGTAGGAGTAGCCAATGAGCTTAAGGAGATAGAGGTTGGTGAATTGGAAGGCTTATCCCTTTCCACTTTGAACACCACCTTTAGTCAATTTTTAACGCAGTGGTGGGAAGGAGGAGGGTCACAGAGATTGCCTGGTGGGGAAAGCCTTGTTGAATTACAGAAGAGATCCTGGATGGTTATTGAACGTTTGTTGACAGAGAATAAGGATGGAACGATAGTGGTGGTCAGTCATTACTTCGTTATCTTGGCTATCATCTTCAAAGCTCTAGATTTACCTTTGGATTACTTTACTAAATTCAAGGTAGACCCTGGTGGGGTAAGCATTCTTGAGTTTGAGAATTACGGAACCCGCCTGGTGGCATTTAACGATACTTCTTATTAGAATGTTATTGTAAAGAACCCTCATCTAGCCTCTCCCTTGAAGGGAGAGGATTAAGGTGAGGGTGACTAAATACCCAAATCGCTATGAAAAAGTTTGAATTAGAGTCAAGAGTTATAAGCTTTATTCACCAGCGTAACTTGATTCCACCTGGTGAAACGTTAGTCATTGGGGTATCAGGCGGTGCTGACTCAGCATGTTTGCTTCATCTGCTGGCGAGATGGCAAAAGGAACTGGGGATAAAGCTTCATGTAGCTCATCTAAATCATCAACTTCGAGGTGCTGAATCTGAAGCGGATGCCGAATATGTGTCGAATTTGGCTGACCAGCTTGGCATTCCAATCACTGTCGAGAGACAAGATGTGGCCGCCTATAGAGCTACAAGAAAATGCTCCCTTGAGGAAGCTGCTCGGGAACTAAGGTATACCTTTCTTGCCAAAGTAGCTGAGTATCTCGGAGCTAAGCGGGTGGCCATAGGGCATACACGGGATGACCATGTGGAAACTATTTTAATGCATATACTGCGGGGAACAGGAACTTCTGGGCTGCACGGTCTTGAGCCTTGCTCACCCATGGTATATGGCGAAGAAGGAATGCTATTGCGACTCCCCCTGTCTTTGCGAGCGAAGCGAAGCAATCTCTTGGTAATAAGGCCACTCCTTGATATTACCAGAGAGGAAACGCTGAATTATTGCCAAGAGCACCAGCTCGAGCCACGGATTGACTCTTCCAATCTTTCTTTATCCTTTTTCCGAAACCGCCTTCGTTTAGAGCTATTGCCTTTACTTAGAAAATATAACCCCAGCGTAGATGAGGCTTTGCTTCGCCTGGCTGAAATTGCTCGGGATGACAGCTCTTTTATCGAGCAGCAAGCTCTTGAATTGTGGAGCCAAGTGGCCAAGCAAGAAGGCGATGTTATTCGTCTAGATAAAAGGAAAATTTGTGCTTTGCCCATAGCTTTGCAAAGGCAGATATTGAGGTTGGCGGTAATGAAGGTTCTGGGAAATACTAGGGATATTGAAATTCATCATATTGAAGCAATGAGGCGTCTATTAAGTAAACCGGTGGGCAAAAGACTTTCTCTACCTCATGACCTCATTTGTCGTGGAGAATATGATGAGGTTGTCATTGCGGTGAGCCGAAGCCCTGAGCATAGCGAAGGGGCAGCAAAGCAAACTTGGCTTCCATCCTCATCCCCCTTTCCTCCCCTGCAAGGTGAGTTTCCTCTTAAAGTGCCTGGGGAGACTGTTCTGCCCGGATGGCAAGTGACAGCCAGCGTCTCTCCTGTCGTTGAGCAATCTTCCCCTATTATTGTGGTAGGCGGAAGCGTAGCGCGGGAGCTTGTCTCCCGCAGCGAGGTGCATTTAGGCAGCGGCTTGGCTGCTAATTTCGATTTACAGAAGACGGGAACTGAACTATTTGTCCGCCAGCGTCAAGCTGGGGATAGGTTTCAGCCCCTGGGTATGAACATGCCCAAGAAGCTACAGGATTTCATGGTTGATGCCAAAGTACCTCTTTCCTGGCGAGATCATATCCCCATAGTTTGCTCTCCCGGCTACCCTATCTGGGTGGTAGGCTGGCGCATCGATGATAAAGTCAAGGTCACTGATGCCACCAAGGAAATTCTTCGCTTAGAGTTCATTAGCTTATCTTGAATGCGATAGGAGCATGCTTTATTGATTGAACATACCTCTGTGTTATACTTCAGCCGTNGGTTTTGAATTTTGCTNTCTTTGGGAAATGGGAAGGNTGATACAAGAATGAAGAGNGATTTTATCTTAAGGACTAATAGGGGAAAACTCCTGCAGAAAGAGGTAGNNGANTTTGTTNANCGAATAAAGNANNNGTATGGCCCGGANAAGNTCATTCTATTNGGTTCTGTTGCTACAGNGAAGTCAAAGGAATGCAGTGACATCGACATAATAATCATTAAGNAAACAGAGAAGAACTTTTGGGAACGGCTGAGAGAAATATCGAAATATTGCAGTCGAGAAATAGGCATGGATGTCTTAGTTTATACTCCGGAGGAGTTTGAGAAGCTGTCCCAGAATAGGAAATTTTTTAAACAAGAAGTGCTGATAAAAGGGAAGATTATTTATGAAAGGAAATGAACTTCCTTTTATCACAGCAGAATTTGCCTCGGAGAACACATAAGCTAATAGAATTACTAGCTTTATGCAGTGAGATTGATTGTGATTTTAGAGGATTCGAGGAGCAATGCTTGGAATTAGACAGATATTATCTTCCCACGAGATATCCTGATGCTATAATAGGCACTCTTCCTGAAGGTCTGCCAGGGAGGAAAGAGGCAGAATCTACTTTGGAAATTGCGACAGGGATACTCGAATTTGTAAAAGGGAAATTGAAAACATAAAGTTTTGGAGTTTATTAAGTTATCTTGAAAGCAGTAGATAGCGAATTGATGTTACGCCGTCTCACTGTGGATGAAGCTTTGTTTCGACTGGATCACTACCTTAACGATGCCTTTATAGCCGGCTTGCCCTCCGTGCGTATTGTTCATGGCAAGGGAACAGGAGCATTGAGTCGGGCAGTGCATGAAGTATTAGCCAAACATCCTTTGGTTAAATCCTTCCGCCTCGGCGATTATGGCGAAGGAGACTATGGCGTCACTATAGTTGAGATGGTTAGTCGCTAGAACTTACCCCCGAGATGAAAAAGCCATGTAGTTAGTTGTTGATTGTTCTTGACTCAGGGTTTTATAATGAGTTTCCTTGATACTCGCTGGGAGATTAAGGCATGGAAAGAATTGATGAGATAATAGGGCAAGAACAAGTTTCTGCTGAGCGGAGAGAACCATCAAGCAAGATTGAGGAAACACGCAAAGATGTAGAATTTCTTAGCAGAAGACTTAGCCGACTGGCAAAGTTGGAAGCTCTCCTGGAAAGAAAGTACTACAAAAAGCTGGAGGCTCTTCAGGACGAATTCGACAGAGTTGAGGGGTATCAGGGTGAGCTTAAAAGCTTGGCAAAACAATTGAGGAAGAACAAGGAGAGGCAGTCAATTCTTAAAAAGCAAATAGCTAGTTTAGAAAAACGCAAGAAAATCATTCACGAAATGGTGAAGCAAGTCGCAGGATATGAAAAGTCCAGCAGTAAGCAAATTGAGCTGATAAGGGAAGAACGGGGAATCCTTTGTCAGAGAGTTCAGGATTTGATGCAAATGTTAGAGCTTGCGGAGCAAGCTGAGCTAAGCGGAAAAGAGCTGGAGATTGTTTGCCAGCGAGTTTACGCCACTAAGGGATTGCTGGAAGAGCATGAAATGGATCTTCGCAATCGCACCATAGACTTGCTTTTTGAATTTTACATACCTCCTAAGAATAGAAGCCTTGGGTAGCTATCTATTGCTGGTCTGGCAGAGGGGCTTGATTGGATTCAGAGGATAGCTTGTTTAACTTTAGAGGTTTGTATGTTACCAACTCGGGTTGCCCGCAAGGTGGCATAGCTAATCCTCGGCAGGAAACATGGCAATTAGCAATGCAGCCAGGGATAGGCTTGAATTTGCCATCAGATTGTTTTTTGGCGAAAGGCAGAGGCAAGCCCTCACAGGTTGGAATGTGGTTGGAATCGCTCTCCCCAGCGGAAAGTTCCTGGCAGGTGGCATAGGTCATTCCTTTAGCTTCAACCAATTCCTTTAATTTATGGTGAAAACCTAGCCTTAAATCCTTCCTTAGCCGATAGCCGCCCCCTGACCAATGTGCTTCGTAGATATA